>ULMB01014715.1_pt1 | contig 22968 bp, 20 predicted proteins | sample 1951571 | NCBI WGS metagenome assembly ULMB01 (sample SAMEA4835542, study PRJEB28245) | human gut metagenome | biome: gut microbiome; material: fecal sample | place: Denmark | collected 2008 | reverse complement strand
AACGGCAGCCGCAGCCCTTGCCATGTCACTTGGTATTGCAATACAGAACATTCCCGAAGGCGCTATCATATCTATGCCCATGCGTGCAGAGGGCAACAGCCGAATGAAATCGTTTCTTTTAGGCAGTCTCAGCGGAATAGTAGAGCCGTTAGGCGGACTTATAGTCATTCTGCTTGCCTCGATGATGACGCCCGTGTTGCCTTATCTTCTGGCCTTTGCGGCAGGAGCTATGATCTACGTTGTTGTCGAGGAGCTTATCCCCGAAGCCTCTGAAGGCGAACACTCCAACATAGGCGTAATTGGCTTTTCCGCCGGTTTTGTCCTCATGATGATTCTTGATGTCGTGCTGGGATAAGAGATGATAATTTAAAATTGAGAATGGAGGATGGAGAATTATGATTACTCTTGATGGATAGGAGTAATAAAACAAATCATAATTCTCCATCCTCCATTCTCAATTCTAAATTTTCTAAATAAGATTTAGAACATCAGCTACAATTTGTTCCTCGGTCAGATGGTTGTCGCGCAGCAGCTGCTCAACATCATATCTGTCGTAAAGAGCCTTACGCACGCCGAAACATATTGTCTTCATTTCCGATGGTCCGTAATAGCGGCTTATACGTTCTCCGAAGCCACCGTCTATGCATCCGTCTTCTATCGTAACAACCAGTTTGTGGTCTTTCTTCAGACTTTCAAGCATTTCTTCGTCAATGCCTGACACAAAACGGGGATTGATAAGCGTGGCATTTATACCTCTACCGGTAAGCATATCTACCACCTTCTGACCCTTCTGATAGAAGTCGCCAAGAGCAATCACGGCCACAGTGTCGCCCTTTTTATCCATCTTATACTTATTCAGCTGGCTATAGTCCGTGTCATACTTCTCATCGCTATGTGCCACGAGAGCCTCCGGTATGCGTATTGCCACAGGATATTCTGTCTGCTTTATAGCCCAGTCTTCCATGGCAACAAACTCTTCGTATGTCGTCGGGGCAAGATAAACAAGATTAGGAATATGACTGAGCATAGGAATATCAAAGAAACAAATATGCGTTATGTCGTTCATTCCGTAGACAGACGCGCCTACAACATTTATCACAGCAGCGTTTCCGTTCACACAGAGATCCTGTGCAATCTGGTCATAGGTGCGCTGAATAAATGTGGCATAGGTCGTGTAAACAGGTCTTGCGCCGCCTTTAGCCATACCAGAACTCAAAGCCACGGCTTCTTCCTCGGCAATGCCAACGTCGATATACTGGCGTCCCATCTGTTTCCTTATCTCCGGAGTAAAGCCTGCTCCACCAGGAACGGCAGACACTACGGCAACCAACTTCGGATCGTTCTTTGCCTTCTCTGCAAGATACTGGCCTATAAGTGCCGGAAAATACTCCTCGCCATCACCTGCAGAAGCCTTCAGATTACCTGTTTCAAGGTCGAAAGGCATACTCCAATGGAATCTTTCCTTGTTCTCTACTGCAGGCGCATAGCCATGTCCTTTCTCCGTATGAATTGTACAACGACAGGGCGTTCGGCGTCCTTCACTTGCTTAAATGCGGCTATAAGCGAGGCTATGTTGTTGCCGTCCTCAACATAAACATAGTCGAGCCCCATAGCCTTAAAGAAGTTTAGTTCTGCTTTTCCGGCTGTATCACGCAGCAGCTTCAGGTTTCCATACAGTCCTCCGTGGTTCTCGGCAATAGACATCTCGTTGTCGTTAACCACTATTATCATGTTTGTACCTATCTCAGCGGCCATGTCAAAGCCCTCAAAGGCCTCGCCTCCGCTCAGAGATCCGTCACCGATAACAGCCACTATATTCTCCTTTCCGCCCCGTATGTCGCGCGCTTTCTGCAACCCTGTAGCCAAAGCCACAGACGTAGAAGTGTGCCCTATCTCAAAACAGTCATACTCAGGCGACTCTTCCGGCGAGCTGTATCCTGACACATCATCAAAGCGCTTGTTGTCTAAATATCCGTAAGCGCGGCCTGTAAGCATCTTATAAGGATAAACCTGATGAGACACATCGAACACGATTTTGTCCTCAGGAATGTCAAAAACATAGACAAGTGCTATCGTCGCCTCTGTTATACCGAGGTTAGGGCCCACGTGACCTCCGTGATTGCTGACACGGTTAAGCACACCTTCACGAATTTCTCCGGCAAGGACATCGAGCTGCTCAATACTAAGTTTGCGGACATCCTGCGGACTATTAATTTTCTCTAAATACATAAATATATTTCCATTTATCTTATTTCAAAGGCAAAATTACAACAAACCCTACAAAAACAGGATAAACAAATTACATTAAAAAGTAAACATTCTACTTTTTCACACCTTTCGGACAGTAAACATTAAGCCATTCAAGACACCCAAGTTGGTGTGATGAATGGCCATTACCCCACTGCTGAACAGCCATAAAAGCAAGCCTGACAGCAGCATATTTCACATCTTACGCCTCAAATTTCACATTCAGCTTTCAGTTCATACGAGGCGTTACGGATTATTTCTCTCCGTCATTCTCAGGAGCCACATATTTGCCGTCAACCTTCAACGGCTCAACATGAAGCCCCACATGAGTATCTTCACCAAAATGCTCACGCAGTTTCTCTTCTATATCGCTTGCCCTTCTGTGGGCCTCATAAAGAGATATGTCTCCCGGCATACGCAGGTGCATCTCTATCGCTATGTTGTTTCCTATACGCCTTGTGCGCAGGTTATGTATTCCGCTCACGCCGATCTCACTTTCGGCAATGCTCTTTATCTCTTTCTCCACATCATCAGAAAGACTCTTTTCCAGCAGTTCATCAGATGCCTGACGAATCAGTGTCAGGGCTGTCTTGATGATGAACAGACTCACAACAACAGCTGCTATCGGGTCAAGCACGGCCCAACGGGAGCCCAGAAATATGGCTCCGCCAATACCCAAAGCCGTACCTATTGACGAGAATGCATCGCTTCTGTGATGCCATGCATTAGCTATGACAGCCTGAGAGTCGACAGCCTTGCCAACCTTAACAGTAAAACGATAAACCCACTCTTTTAGAACCACGCTGAGCACAGCGGCAATGAATGCCACATATCCTGGCTGCTGAAGCGGCTCACCGTTAAGGGCCATTATGATCTTCTCCACTCCGCCATAGCAAATCATCACTCCCACAAAGAGCAAAGCCAGTCCGATTAGCGATGTTGCAAGAGTCTCATACTTGCCGTGTCCATAATCGTGGTCGCTGTCCTGCGGTTTGTTGCTCAGCTTGACAAACAGCAGAACGACAATATCCGTTATCAAGTCTGACAATGAATGGACAGCATCGGCAATCATGGCGGCCGAATGTCCAAGTATTCCGAACACAAACTTCAGCACGACAAGAACAATGTTGACCACGCTTCCTAGCACAGTCACCTTGTAGATTTTCTTTTCACGCGTTTTCTTATCCATCATTTTTACCTGTAAACCAATATTTATAAAAACCGATAATTATTTTATCCTCAATATAAAGTTGACGCTTCCGCCGCCAGACTTTTGTCTGGCAGCAGAAACGTCACATAATATCATATATGCTGCAATCTCTTCATACACACCATAACATGCAGCCCGGCTTATTGCCGCTCCTCATGTTCTTTCTTGCCAAACTCCGGATCGATGTCGACAAATGCCGCGACAAGGAATGTGATGATACAAAGAATGACAACTATGATGAAGAACCACAGATAGCCCACAAGCTCCTGAAGATATCCTGCCACAAGTCCGGGCAGCATCATCGACAGCGCCATCAGCGCCGTACACAGTGCATAGTGAGACGTCTTATATTCCCCCTGACTATAATAAATAAGGTAGAGCATGTAAGCCGTAAAGCCGAAGCCATAGCCAAACTGCTCAATAAACACGCACACGTTGATAATAATGAAACTGTCGGGCATGGCGTAGCTCAGATAAACATAGACAAGGTCAGGCAGCGTTATGGCGCACACCATGGGCCACAGCCACTTCTTCAGTCCGTCGCGTCCGGCAGCCATTCCTCCTAAAATTCCTCCGAGCGTAAGTCCTATTATGCCAACCGTGCCCTGCACAAAGCCATATTCCTGAGGTGAAAGTCCCAGTCCGCCATTGCTTCCGCTGTCGATAAGAAACAGCGAAGAAACCTTCGCCAGCAGTCCTTCGGGCATACGGTAAAAGAGCATGAACAGGAAAGCTATAAGCACCTGTTTTGCCGGCATCTTGGTGAAAAACGTCTTTACAGACAACACCAGCTTTGTCCACACCTCACGGGCACCGGCATTGCGCAGTCCGCGGTCTGACACAGGACACGGCAACACCAGACCATGCCACAGCCACAAGGCTATGAACAAGCCCGTAACGCCATAGAACATAAGGCTCCACGAATACTTTATGCTGTTGCGGAAAAGCACCTGCAAGTTGCCTGCAATCATCACAAGGACGCCCTGTCCGAATATTGTCGCAAACCTGTAGAACGTACTTCTGATACCTACAAACCACGCCTGTTTATGCTGGTCCATGCCGAGCATATAGAAGCCGTCGGCCGCTATGTCGTGCGTGGCACTGCTGAACGCCATTACCCAAAAGAAAAACAGCGTGCCCTGAAGCCAGAAACTGGTGGGAATGGTGAACGCCACGCCGCCAAAAGCCGCACCGATGAGCAGCTGCATGGTGATTATCCACCAGCGCTTGGTCTTGACAATATCTACAAACGGACTCCAAAGTGGCTTTATTACCCAAGGCAGATACAGCCACGAGGTGTAGAACGTAATCTCTGCGTTTGTCAGTCCGAGCTGCTTATACAGGATGAGCGAAATTGTCATCACAGCCACATAAGGCAGTCCCTCGGCAAAATATAGTGTAGGAACCCAGCTCCAGGGGTTCCTGCTCAACTTCTTACCAGAATTCATTTTCTTGTTCAAAGTTTTATGTTAACCATATATTTTTCTTATTTCCGCACCGCGGTAGTAGTGCAGAAGTATCTCATCATACTTATATCCGCGCTCGCCCATCACGGCAGCACCAATCTGACAGAGGCCTACTCCGTGGCCCCAGCCTGCACCTGTAAGCACAAAACGCTGCGGCACGCCGTTGCTGATGTCTGCCCTGTCAACGACAAACGCACTGCTGTAAAGATGGCTTTCGCTCAGCACGCGCCTTATTTCAAGCTCCTTGCCGATGGTGAACGAGCCCTTCGTGCCCACAATCTTCAGCTTCCATATACGTCCGCTCTTTCCGCGGGCAACAGGCTGCAGGTCGACAATATCACCGAGATCCAGTTTCAACTTGGCAGCAATAAGTCCTGCCAGCTGCTCCTGTGTGTACTCCACCTTCCAGCGGTAGAAGTCGGCAGTCTCCTGATCATAGTCGTTGAGCACCTGCGACAATATCTTCTTGTCGTGCGTGTTGCAGAAGGCTTCGCCGTTGCCTCTTATCCATGCCTCGGCCTCATCTTCCTTCGTCAGGTCGGGCAGCACGGCTCCGCCTGAAGCATTGTCGCGCAGGGCTACCAGATATGGCTGCGGCGTGTCTTCCCAGCAATACTGATACTCCTCGGTTATGCCGCCGCAGCATTTGCTGAAACGGGCATCGCAGATGTCCTCACCCGACATCAGTATCTGTCCGCGAGTCTCGCTCACGGCCTGCTCTACATGCCTGTTCTTGGCTTTGGTTATGCCCTGATAGCGCTGACAATGGTCGTCGGCGCACACGTCGAATATGGTATGGTCGTCGCGGTCGTACCAGCGTATCAGCTCGTCGTCTTTCTTGATGAACGAGAAGAATCCGTTGCCTCCGCTGCTCTGACGCTTGCGGCGCTCCATCTGTGCCAGCAGCCAGCTGCGCGATATTACGGCATGAGCCTTGAGGAACTCAAGCGACGAAGTGGCCTTCATCTCGCTTGAGATGACGCTTATCAGATAGTTTTCCACGGGCAGGCGGTTGATGGCACATATCTTGTCGGCCTCAACAACTATTTTCAGCGTGCCCTGGAATGTCTGTGTCTCCTTGCGCTCCCAATGGAAGTTTACTCCAATGGTTACGTCGCTCAGCGAGAACGACGCATCCTTGTCACAAGGCGTAAACGTAAGTTCACGGTAAAGATTGCCGTTCCACAGGATGCCTCCCTCAGAGAACGACACCTGCTGCGGTCCCGTGATAACCTCGCCCTTTGCCATATACTCGCCGTTGAGCGAGAAGCAGATGCTCTCGGCGCTTACAATGCCTACATGCACCTCTGGCTCAACATGCTTGTAAAGCCTTGCGGCCGGAGCCTCGCCACAATGTGCCGATGCCTTTATCTTAGCCACTACCTCACACATTTCATCATCCGTGATGGCCACCTCGCGCAATATGCCTTCGGCCTGTTCTGCCGTCAGCCGCTCAAAGTCTTCTCTTCGCGGCGTTATTATCAGTCCTGCCATATCGAGCGCGCCCGGACTGACAAGCATCTTGGCGTCGCCGTCTGCCGAATAGCAGTCGGGTCTGTGCTTGCGGCGCGGAAATACCACCGTCAGCCACTGGCCTGCAGACATCCAGCTCACAACATTCATCATCGGCTCTATGTCGCCGTCGTGCATAGGCAAAGCATTGTACACACAGCGGAAGAGTCTCTCGTCGGCCTCGGCATTGCGGCTCCTTATCAGCAAGGCCGGACATGCCCAGCTGTTGATGACTGATATGTCGTTGTCGGCGTCGAGCGCATGCACCACCGTTATGTCGCGCACCAGTCTCGACCATGATGCCTGCAGGGGCACCTTGCCGCTCGTTCCGGCCTGGAAGTGCATGTGGTCTGGAGCAGAGGCTCCGCACTTCGGACCGTTATAGAACACCATAATGTCGGGATTCTGCGTCAGTATGGCGTGCATCTCTCCGTAATATTCGAGTATGTGCTGCGGCTGATGCTTCACTGCCGGCAGCGTGAAGTGTACGGGAAGTATGGGATATGGATTAACCAGTATGTCGAAGTTGTCGTCAAAGCGCTTTATCTGCTGCTTCTGCGGACGGTTCTCCTTGCACAGGAAGCATGGGCGCTTGCTTATCGAGGCCTTGTCTATCGAAGCTCCGGTTGACACCATGCGGGCAGGGTTAAACTGTGCCACAAGGGGCATTCCGCCGTCGCTAAGGTCGCGTGTGAGCACCTCCTGCAGGTCTCTGAAGTTATGGCGTGCCAGGCTCCACGTCTCTATCTGTCTGTTGAAGAAGCGATAGAGCGAACTGTCTGCCATCATGTCTGCCTTGCCAGCAGTCATCTGCTGACGTGCCAACAGCTCCATGGTGCGCAGGCGGTCTTTATACAGGTTGTTGGCGTTGACCTTGTCTACGGTCAGCGCTGCGTCGCTGTTGCCGCCCCAACGGCGGCACAGATACAGTTCGGTGAATATTCTGCCTATCTTATAGCGCCTGCTGAAGGCCAGTCCGGCAGCATAGTCTTCGCCGTAGCTTGTGTTCGGGAAACGTATCTGCCTGAGCAGCGGCGTGAAGAACGCGCGCGGCGCTCCCAGTCCGTTGATGCGCAGGGCGTTGTTGCATCCGTTGTCGTCGGTCCATTCTACATGACTTATAAGTCCCGGCGGCAGCGTGTTAAGATCAAAGTCGCACATACGGTAGCTGCCTACAATCATGGCGGCACGCTGCCTGTAGAACTCGTCGACAATAGTCTGCAGCGTGTTTTCCGACGAATAGAGGTCGTCGCTGTCGAGCTGCACGGCAAAGCGTCCGCACCGCTCGTCGTCTATGGCAAGGTTCCAACATCCGCCAATGCCAAGGTCTGTGCGCTGCGGCACGATGTGTATCAGAGGAGCACGCCCGTCGCTCTTCGCGGCATACTGCTCCAGCAGCTTCGTAGTGTTGTCGGTTGAATGGTTGTCAACGACGATGACGTTGAACGGAAAACTTGTTTTCTGCGACAGCGCGCTGTCAACGGCATCGCATATTGTCTTTTCACGGTTGCGCACGGGTATCACAACTGACGCCTCGTATTCGAAGTCCTGCTCGTTGAAGTCGGGCTCACGATAGAGCGATGTGTCGATCAGGGCGCCAACGGCCTTCAGGTGTGCCGTAACGGCCTGCTCCATCTCTATCTGCACCTCACGGTTGGCAGGGTTGACATAGTCAAACTGCTTGACGCCGCTGGCCCGGAGGTCTCTCTCCTCTTCTGTGTACAGCAGCTCGTTGATATGGAACAGGCGTCCGCAGCGGCTGAGATAGAGCCACAGTTCATACCATCCTGCAAATCTGTATGCCGACTCTTCTACGTCGCGCGCAAACCTGTTGAGCAGCGTGCCTTTGATCATAACCACGCTGCCGAAGTCGAAGTCGTCGCGCAGACTGCCTTCCTGCCAGTCAATCACCGGGTGAGCCTTGTGCTCGCCGTTCTCAACTGATATTCGGTCGCTGTAAACCATAGCCGCCTCAGTGTCAGTAGCCACGCGCATCATGCGCTGTATCGAATACTGCCCCATGCTCACAGGCGTTGTGCTAAGGAAAAACAATGCATAGTCGGCCATGCAGCTGTCGGCTATACTGCGCATTGCCGATGCCGACTTTAATCCGTCAACGACAATAAACGAGCAGTTTTCGGGCACGGGCGTGCTCATAGCCATTTCTTGTGTAACCATCAGGTTTATATGCCGTATCATGCGGCTGCCTTTAAGCTGACGCAGCGTGTTAGCCACAGCGTTAATGTCTGTGCAAGGCAAGAAGCAGTCTATTGTTCCTCTCATTTTTGTTTTTTCATAAATTGTTCACGCCGGACACATGCTTAGGTGCGCTGTTGCAGACTGCACACATGACTGTTCCGGCGGTTCGTATGTATATTGACGTGCAAAAATACACAAAAATCCTGACAACACTACTCTATTTTACCTAAAATAACCTCACTGTTCTGCAGTCTTAAACAATTTTACACCGCACAATAACAATGCCGCCCAACAACAGCCGCCCTGCCATCATACCGACATGCAACGCAGAATATGTTATAAGCCACATTTATTATGCGCCATTTCGGTTTACATATATTAACAAAAAGGCATTTTTTATCATTTGAATTTTAACATTTAAAAATTCTGGTTTTAGACAAACACCATGCCCGAAAAGGCATGAAATATCACATCTTGCGGCATATTGCAACGCAACTTGTATCCTTTCATATTGCAAAAGCACGCCTTTTAGCCGCAAAAAAGGCATAAACATTGGGCAAAGGGCACAAAACACATCTTCCGCAGACTAAAAAGCCGCGATAGAATGATGCCTGAAATCTCATGTTCCGACATATACTACTGAGCATCAGAACATTACACAAATGGCTCTAAAACCGGAGCTTTTCCGACAAAACCTGTCCCGTGTTTCAAATAATGCCACTTTTAAACTTTTTAAGTTAACTGAACACAGCCATTTTAAATATCATTAACAAATAAAACGGAAGTATTAATCAAATCACATAAAAGCTATAATAAAAACCGTTTTATCGCCGAATTCAATAACAAAATATATCAAACCATGTTTAAGCTTAATTATTTAACACATTTTTCTTTATTATTTTAGCTATATTTCATAATTTTGCAAAAGTCACAAAACACAGAACAATATGGGCATATCAAAGATTAAAGTTTGCTGTTTAATAATATTTCTACTTGCTGCCATTCAAGATGTTGCAGCACAGATTAATTTTGGAATAAAGGCTGGCTACCTTCGTTCAAAAACAGCAACAGAAATAATAGACAAGTGGCACAATGGATTCTGTGCCGGAGCTGTTTTATCATATGATATAAGTAAGGAATTTGCCCTGAGATGTGATTTGTTTTATTCCACAAGAGGATATGAATTAAATGATGGGACAATGGATGAAAATGGCGTCACAAGTGACATTAAGGTAAATTTTGGATATATAAATCTTCCTATATTAGTAGAATACAATGTCCTGCCATTTGCCGCCATACAGGCAGGACCACAATTTGGACTGCAGACAAACAGAACCTTGTATTATGACGACGTCAAGCAAAATGACGCCCTGTTTGGAGAAAAGCAGATATTTGACTTCAGTTTAGTTGTCGGAATAAAATTAAAGTACAAAAATCTATTTGCAGAATTGCAATATCAGCATGGCCTGACAAGCGCATACAGACACGTTGATATATTTAAGACTAAAGCCATATCAGTTAATTTAGGATATATGTTTAACTTAAAAAAATAACATTATGAAAAACATTTGTATTTAGCGACACTTTTATTATTATCAATTGTATGTGTTTCATGCAACAACAATGATGATGATTTTCCAAACTACCAATCTAAGATTCAAACATTATCTGGTGTATTAACTCCAGATACCCCCTCAAAAACAGTAAGTATAAACGGAGTTGATATAACATTAGAATTTGGTTCTATTGATTCCACAAAACAAAACACAGCGAGAAGAAACTCTATAATCAAAAAAGCACCAATTCAAATTGAAGAAGTAGGCCCATTTAATTCACAAGGAACACCTCAACCATTAAGCGGAAGTGAATTCAAGAACAGGAAGCTCGCGGTTCCTTCTGGAATGGGTGTACCTGCAGGAATTTATTTTGGAGACGTTTGGGAAACGAGCCAAACCATAACATTACCGGAAAACGCATATACAGGACGAGTTGTTTTCAACGAGTCTGCATGCAAAAGTTATGAAACCTTAGCGAGAGGAGTAAATTGGAATATGACAGCTTTACCCAACGGCCGAATAGCAATAAACTGGTCGTTCTATACATTTGTACTCAATTATAATGTAGCTGCGCAAAGAATTTCTGAAGTTATCCCTATGGATGGAGCTGATGTTGTTATTCAATATTATTATGCATATATTGTACAATAATTTAAAAATTAAATATGCCTATACATAAATGCATATAAAACAATGCCATCATCTACGATGGCATTATACTATCAGTATAAAACAGCCACATACGACAGCAAACCATTGATGTGGCTGTTTTTTATATTTTCCTTATCAATTGCCTTATATACAAAAGCATAATTATAAATAAAAACAAATGTATAATAATAACTATCTCACTTTTTTTAGCTAACTTTGTCGGCCGTAAACAAAGAATTTTTGAGATGGAACAAAGCACTACACCGTTATTGGGATTAACACTTAACGAACTTAAAGATGTTGCCAAAGCCATGGGCATGCCGGCTTTTGCGGGGGCTCAGATGGCCAAATGGCTATATACTCAGCACGTAAGCTCAATCGACGACATGCTGAACATCTCGAAAGCTAACCGCGAAAAGCTGAAACAGCACTACCGCATAGGATGCCTGTCGCCGGCCGACTGCCAGAAGTCTGTTGACGGAACGATAAAATATCTGTTCCCGACGGAGAGCGGTAAGTTTGTCGAGACGGTTTACATACCCGACAAAGACCGCGCCACGCTGTGCGTGTCGTCGCAGGTGGGATGCAAGATGAACTGCCTATTCTGCCAGACCGGCAAGCAGGGCTTTGAGGGCAGCCTCACAGCCACCGACATACTTAATCAGATATACTCGCTGCCCGAGCGCGACAAGCTGACAAACATCGTGTTTATGGGCCAGGGAGAGCCTATGGACAACCTTGACAACGTGCTCAGGGCTACAGAGATTCTCACAGCCGACTACGGCTACGCATGGAGCCCCAAGCGTATCACGGTGAGCAGCGTAGGCGTAAAAAACAAGCTGAAGAGGTTTATCGAGGAGAGCGAATGTCACGTGGCAATAAGCCTCCACTCGCCTGTCCACGAGCAACGCGCCATGCTCATGCCTGCCGAAAAGGGCATGCCTATCGCAGATGTCGTTGAACTGCTGCGCAACTACGACTTCAGTCATCAGCGCCGCCTGTCGTTCGAATATATCGTATTCGGCGGACTCAACGACTCTATGGTGTTCGCCAAGGAGATTATCCGCCTGCTCAGGGGGCTCGACTGCCGCGTCAACCTCATAAGATTCCATCAGATACCAGGCGTTGACCTCCACGGAGCCGACGACGCCACAATGGAAAAGCTGCGCGACTATCTTACGTCTCACGGCGTATTCACAACAATAAGGGCAAGTCGCGGACAGGACATCTATGCTGCATGCGGACTGCTCAGTACGGCAAGGAAGGAGAGTCAGGATAAGTGACAAAGTGTCTGCGGCTATTGCTTCTGACGGCCATCGTGGCCTTATGCTCATGCAGCGGCGGCCCGCAGTCGCTGTTGCCTAAGAGCGGCGGACGGCCTTACGAGGTTCTGCTCGTGGCTTCCGACAGGCGTTGCGCAGCCGTAGCAGACAGCGTCCTGACGCAGGACATGCCTTCGCTGCCACAGCGCGAGCCTATGTTCGACGTGTCGCTGATAGACACCACACGCTTTAACCAGACCACACGGCTGGCGCGCTGCATAGTAATAGTAACCGTCAATCCGGCGGTGTTCACGTCGACACGCATAAGATACGAGAAAAACATATGGGCAAGACCGCAGCTCGTGGTATATGTCAACACGCCGTCGGCATCACAGCTCAGCCAATATATGGCAAAGGCAGGCCACCGGCTCACAAGTCTGCTGACAAGGGCAGAAATAAACACGGCAATATCAACGCTGCGCGCTGGAAGCAACCGCAAGGCCGAAAGCAGCATAAAGCGTATGTTCGGATGGGACATGCTCATACCTGCCGAAATGAAGGCGGGCAAGACGGGACACAACTTTATATGGCTTTCGGACAACAGGCCCGACCGCATGCGCAACATCTGCGTCTACTCATACAGCGGCACCACTCTCGACGCACACCGCGCCCTGGCTGCGCGCGACAGCGTCATGGGCCTCAACATACCGGGCGAACTCGACGGCATGTATATGCAGACAACTCCCGGAAGCGTGACGGCAGGACTGGCAACAGAAGACGGACGCACCGTGATGATAAGCCGCGGACTGTGGGAGATGCGCAACGACGCCATGGGCGGACCGTTCGTGTCGCTCTCTACAGTAGACTCAGTCAACAGCCGTGTAATAGTGGCAGAGGCTTTTGTCTATGCGCCGGGCACCAACAAGCGCAACCTGATAAGGAGTGCCGAGGCTGCACTATACACTCTAGGCAGGCACGCCGCCAACGGCAGTAACAGCAAAGGCAGACGGCAGACCGACTGACATAAGGTTAAGAAAGAAACAGATATAACAAACATATACGAATATGGAAAACAGAAAACTACGCGTTGCCATAACGCACGGAGATACTAACGGCATAGGGTATGAAATAATATTCAAGACATTCTCTGAGCCGGCCATGCTTGAATTATGCACACCTATCATCTACGGCTCGCCCAAGGTGGCAGCCTATCACCGCAATGCTCTCGGCATTCAGGGCAACTTCACCATAATCAACTCGGCTGCCGAAGCCCACAACAACAAGGTGAACCTGCTCACCACTTTCGACCAGGAGATAAAGGTTGACCTTGGCAATCCGTCTAAAGAGGCTGGCATGGCATCGCTCGCAGCTCTCGAAAAGGCAATGGCCGACTACAAGGAGGGACTGTTCGACGTGCTCGTAACGGCACCTATCAACAAGAACAACATACAGAGCGACGACTTCCATTTCTGCGGCCACACCGAATATATCGAGGAGCGTGCAGGCAATGGCGACAAGGCTCTCATGATATTGCTCAACGACATGCTGCGCGTGGCTCTCGTAACCACACACCTGCCCATCAGAGACGTTGCTGCGGCTATAACCAAAGAGAGCATCATAGAGAAGGCTACGATATTCCACAATTCGCTGAAACGCGACTTCCGCATCTCTAACCCGCGCATCGCCGTGCTGGCGCTCAATCCTCATGCAGGCGACGACGGACTGCTGGGACGCGAGGAGCAGGAGGTTATCATACCGGCCATCAAAGAACTGTCTGACAACGGCATACGTGCCTTCGGACCATACGCAGCCGACGGCTTCTTCGGACATGAGAGCTACACTGCATTCGACGGCGTACTGGCAATGTATCACGACCAGGGCCTAGCTCCGTTCAAATGTCTCGATCTCGGCAACGGCGTCAACTTCACAGCCGGACTGCCTATCGTGCGCACATCGCCCGACCACGGCACGGCCTACGACATCGCAGGCAAGAACATGGCTGACGAAAGCTCTTTCAGAAATGCCATATACCTCGCACTCGACGTCTTCCGCAACCGCATCGAATATGACGAACCTTTCAACAATCCGCTGAAGAAGCTCTATCACGAGAAGCGTGACGACAGCGAGAAGGCACGGTTCTCTATAAACAAGTTTAAGGAACAGGACAACAGCGGCGACGACAAAAACGCCAAAGATGAATAACTTCAGGTGAGACATCTTGATTCGGCATGGCTGACAGTTTGACTTTAGCGCAGAGCATGGACACTGACAAACAGATGACCTGCCCTGAAAGTCTGCAAAAATAAGTCATAAAGGCGACGACATCGCCTTTATGACGACAGAAAGACAGACTGCAAACGCAAAGACAGGCATCCGACTGCGCTCAGGCATGGCCGTGCTTAACATAAACTCACTTATAATAAACCGCATCGTCTGATTACACAGTGCGATGAAATGCCTGGCGGGCAACATAAAAGATTAAATATGAAAAAGAAATATCAGAACGCATTTTTTGTGTTCGGAATAGTTGTGCTCATCATCATGATAACACAACTCGACTTCAAACAGGTGTGGGACGGCCTTCAGCATGCCGGCTACTGGTTTTTCGCCGTTGTGGCCTTATGGGCCTTTCTGTATATATTCAATAACGCCACATGGTATATTATAATAAGGAGCGGCTCTGACGAGAAGCCCAAGATCAACTTCTGGTGGCTCTACAAGATTACCGTTTCGGGCTTTGCCCTCAACTACGCCACGCCCGGCGGACTCATGGGCGGCGAGCCTTACCGCGTGATGTCCTTGTCGCCTAAGATAGGCACAGAGCGTGCCTCGTCGTCGGTCATACTCTATGCCATGACCCACATATTCAGCCATTTTCTGTTCTGGCTACTCTCCATCCTGCTCTTTCTGCTCACCGAGAAGGCAAACTTCGTAACGGGCATTGTCCTTGCGCTCTCAGGCGCATTCTGCATCCTCGGCGTATGGTTCTTCATCAAAGGCTATCAGAAGGGCATGGCCGTAAGGATAATGAACCTGATAAAGCACATCCCGGGCATAAAGAAACGCTCGCGCAACTTTATCGACAAGCATAAGGAACAGCTCGACACCATCGACCGCCAGATTGCGGCACTTCACCGTCAGAACAAGAAGTCGTTTGTCTCTGCCGTAATGCTCGAGCTTGTCTGCCGCTTCCTTTCTGCATTCGAGATTCTTTTTGTACTGCGCGTCCTCACACCGGATGTCAGCTTTGCCCCATGCGTGCTTATCCTGGCCTTCACCAGTCTTTTTGCCAACCTTCTGTTCTTCATTCCCCTTCAGCTCGGCGGCCGTGAGGGCGGCTTCATCATGTCTACCGCCAGTCTTGCCATGTCTGCCAGCGCCGGCATCTTCGTAGCCCTTATCGTGCGCATCCGCGAACTCATCTGGACCGCAATAGGACTGCTTTTAATAAAGCTCGAGAAAAAGAACACAGGAGAAGCCGTAAGCGAGAAAATCAAGCAACAATAGCCCGGCTTTTTAAGTGAAAAACGAAAAATGAAGAGTGAAAAAATAAGTTCGACGTTAGTCAATCCAAATGCCAAGTATTGATAATACCTACAAAGCATATGAAATTCCTAACAGGACTTTGCATATGTTTTTCACTTCTTAATGTTTATTTTCGTAAGAATTGTTGTTATAACATTTAATTTTATTTAAAAAAGTTCATTGTACGATTTATATTATTGCTTTTATTATCAAGATAAAGCACAAAATGCTATCTTTGCCAAAGGAACAAATATTTATATCAAGTTAAATAATGGGACAGAAAATGCAACATTCAGATAAGCCAAGTATGGGAAATGTAAAACATTCCCCTAAAGACAAGTTTGTGCTTAATGACGTCTCAAAAGAAGAATTAGAAAAAAGAAGAATACCAATATATTCTTATCTTTTATAATGCTGGAAAGCGCTTATCCGTTTCTATTTATAATGAATTTAAAAGATGAAGCAAACCAAGATGGTTTGCTTCAAGTAAAACTTTATAGATTCAAATCGACAAAATCAAAAATCACTTACATTGTTAGAGTCGAAAAATATATGTACATATATATACGCTGTAAAGTTTTATCCTAAAAAGTATAAAGACAGCAAAAACAAATACCGTATAGCAACAAACACTTTTGAGCCAAGAAGAATAATAAATACATGTATAAATATTATGCTTTCAATTTATAAAGAAGACACAATGGCTTCTTTTGGCTTTATCGGAGCTAAGGGTTTAAATGAGAATAGCACAAATTGCACGAAAAGATATAGAGTGTATTCCAAAATAATGGCTACATACTTTAGCAGTGAGAGATTCTATCACAAAGAAAACAAGGAGAAAAGTGCTTATATGCTTATCAACAAGAAGTCTCTACATAAAGATGAAAATCTTATATCTAAAATAGAATCATTTTTCATGGAACAATATGATTACTTTGATTAAGCTTCATGAGATGATGTATATAAAGCATGAAAAATTGTCTATTGGATTTTTACTTTTCACTTAACTTTCGTAAGGCATTGTTTAATTAGCTAACGCTGAAGTTATGATGTAATGCCACATAGGAAGTAATCAGATTGAAAATCTTTATACTTTATTCCGGCGGAGCGCAGATCCGCCGGCACATTAGCCCTGTTGATTATCATTTTCGTAAAATAAGTGAGTTAAGCTAATCCGAAAGCACGCACTACGTTCGCTATTGTCAATTGTATTACATTGAAAAGAATCAACAAGGCATTTGACTCTAACTCCTAGCTCACCTTAGTGAGCGATAACTACTATAACTCCTTTAACTACTCTAACTACCGACAATCCCCCTCAAAACACGTGATATAACTAAAATTACATTAAAAATGCAATGCATCGGTGTTATATAAAATAAATTATGTAACTTTGCAGAATAAATGAACACTTCTGAATTACAGAAAGTAAAACAGCGTTATAATATCGTCGGCAACTGCGACGGATTAAACCGCGCCATCGATGTGGCCATGCAGGTCGCACCGACAGATCTCTCTGTACTCATCATCGGCGAAAGCGGTGTGGGTAAAGAGATTATTCCACGTATAATACACGACAACTCTCCGCGACGCCGCGAGAAATATTTTGCCATCAACTGCGGATCTATCCCCGAAGGCACGATAGACAGCGAACTGTTCGGCCATGAGAAAGGCTCATTCACCGGCGCCATCGGCGAGAGCGAAGGCTACTTCGGCGTTGCCAACAAGGGCACAATATTCCTCGACGAGGTTGGCGAGCTGCCAATGGCCACACAGGCACGACTGCTCCGCGTTCTCGAAACAGGCGAATACATACGCGTGGGAGGACAGAAGATAATGAAGACAGACGTCAGAATTGTCGCTGCCACCAACGTCAACATGCGCAAGGCCATCAGCGAAGGCCGTTTCCGCGAAGATCTGTATTACAGGCTCAACACCATTCCAATACAGATTCCGCCGCTGCGCGACCGCGGTGAAGACATTCTGCTGCTGTTCCGCCTCTTTGCCATGCAGATGGCCGAGAAATATCATCTGCCCAAAATAACCCTTTCTGACGAGGCCAAATATATAATGCTTAAATATAAGTGGCCCGGCAACGTAAGACAACTGAAGAACATCACAGAACAGATGTCTGTGTTAAGTCAGGAACGCGAAATAAGCGGTGAGGCAATACACAAGTTCATCCCTGAAGACGCCGAGAGCACACAGCTGGCAACAATAAGCTCGCCCGGAAGCCACTCTTACGAGAGCGAACGCGAGATTTTATATAAGATTCTTTACGAGCTACGCGGCAACGTAAGCGACTTGCGCCGCGACATGAACAGTCTGCGCAAACAGCTCGACGCTGCACGCAGCGCCACGGTAGACACGTCAGCCTCTAACCTGCCGTCTATCATTACAGACCAGCCGTCGGCAACCATCAGCTCACCCGCACGCACAGCGGCACCGACCGTACAAGACGCCGTGGCTGAAGAAATATCAGAGCCCGAAAGTCTTAATCTTGAAGACATAGGACGTCAGATGGTTGAAAAGGCTCTAGAACGCAATGGCGGCAACCGCAAGAAGGCGGCTCAGGAACTTGGCATTTCCGACAGAACATTATACAGAAGAATAAAGCAGTACGGACTGGAGAAATAATGTCCTACGGCCAACGATATGACAAGAAGCTCATATTAAGCAACAAACATTTACAAAGCGGCAACAAACAACTTATGCGAATCAATCATATAAAGACAGCACTATTAACCGTCATGATGCTCCTGCTGGTGTCATGCAGCGTGTCATATAAGTTCAACGGAGCAAGTATCGACTACACCAAGACCAAGACAATACAGATAGCCGACTTCCCCATCCGCTCAAGCTACGTATGGGCTCCCATGGCCAGCATCTTCAACAACCAGCTTAAGGACGTGTTCGCCAACCACACACGCCTCATTCAGGTAAAGCGCAACGGCGACATGAAGATTGAAGGCGAGATAACGCAATATTCGCAGCGCAACAAGGCCGTAACGGCTGAAGGTACATCGGCACAGGCAGAGCTGTCGATGACGGTGAACGTAAGGTTTACCAACAATGCCAACCACAGCGAGGACTTCGAAAAGCAGTTCACTGCCACGTCTACATTCGAGACCACACAGTCGCTCAACTCTGTTCAGGAAGAACTCGTAACACAGATGGTTGAGGACATCACAGATCAGATATTCAACGCAACAGTAGCAAACTGGTAACAAGCAGACCATATGAACATAGACCTCGAGCAGCTAATAAGGCATCCGGAACAGATGGACAAGGAAACGCTTTACGACTTGCGTTCCCTCCTTGCTCTGTATCCCTATTATCAGCCGGCCCGTTTGCTGTTACTGCAAAACCTGTATCTTCTTCACGACCCTTCGTTCGACGAGGAGCTGCGCCGCTCTGCCGTCTACATCACCGACCGCAAGGTGGTGTTCAATCTCGTGGAGGCAGCCCACTACAAGCTGCGCACCACACAGCAGGAGAAGAAGACTGAGAACGACAATAAGAAAGAGGCAGAAGGCGGCAACAGAACCATATCGCTCATAGAGCAGTTCCTCGACACCATACCCGAAGACAAGAAGGAAGAGGAAAACAAGGAGCGCAAAAAGAAGCGCAAGCCCACACCTGCCGACGCTGCCATCGACTATGTGGCCTATCTGCTTGATACTGAAGGCGACACAGACGACACACAGCAGCCCGTCATGAAGGGACAAGACCTCATAGACAACTTCATCAACAACGAGAACGGAAAAATAGAACTGAAGGACGAGCCCGAGTATGTGCCTGAAATAGAGGACAACGACAAAAAAGAGGGCGACGAGAACTATTTTACCGAGACTTTGGCGCAAATTTACATAAAACAAGGCCGATATTCAAAGGCATTGGAAATTATTAAGCGTTTAAATTTGAATTATCCAAAAAAAAATGCTTACTTTGCAGACCAAATCCGATTTTTGGAAAAACTGATAATAAATAATAAATATAAATAAAAGAAAATGTATACATTATTCGTAATCTTAATCGTGCTGGCAGCACTGCTCATGATAGGCATCGTGCTGATCCAGGAGTCTAAAGGAGGAGGACTTGCGTCAAACTTCTCATCATCAAACCAGATCATGGGTGTGCGCAAGACCACTGATTTCATTGAGAAAACAACATGGGGACTTGCAATAGCCATGGTTGTTCTCAGCGTTGTATGCGCTTATGTTGCTCCTAAGGCAACAACATCTGAGAGTGTTATCGAGAAGGCTGCAACAGAACAGCAGCAGACTAACCCGACAAACCTTCCCGGATTTGGCGCTAGCCAGACACAGAAGGCAGCTCCGGCTAAGGCTGGTAACAATGCTCAGAAAGCTGACCAAAAAGCAGCTCCTGCAGCGCCTCAGGCTCCTAAAACACCGGCAAATTAAACAAAAAGCAAAAAAAATACGGGATTTATTTGGTAGTTTAAAATAAATCCCGTACCTTTGCACTCGCTTTAAGACATTAAGCAACTAACACGGTGGATGTAGTTCAGTTGGTTAGAGCGTCAGATTGTGGTTCTGAATGTCGTGGGTTCGAGCCCCACCCTCCACCCAAGCGGAATTCTTAAAAAGAGTTCCGCTTTTTGTTTTTAATAGCCGACAGACAGCAAGACGACATACAATGTTATGGAAGTTCCACATTTCTGTAATCAACTACAGCTTTATAATTTTCATTATCAATGAAACATTACCTACTCATAATTATTTTATCTGCAATAATCTCATCATGCAGTTCACACAACAGGCGTGTGTATATATGCACAGGCCCATACTCACGGGCATATCATAAAACGAGCAACTGCAGAGGCCTTGACAACTGCAGCAGAGACATAAAAGAACTTACAGAAAACGAAGCAATAGACCTGGGACGCCATAAATGCAGATTTTGTTATTAGTTACACAGATTATATTGATTAATACGAAATTATGCGAATAACAAAAATATAAGATATGAAAAAAGGATTTCTTTTATTACTCACATTCCTTATGTCACTGACATTAGGAGCACAGAATTCTATAAGGTACGTAACAGCAAACTTAAATATGCGTACCGCACCAAATACAAAATCATATATTATAACGCAAATTCCCAAAGGTACACCAATAGCGATAGAAGAAGATTGCGACTGTGCCTGGATACCGGTAAGTTATAATGGCCACATCGGATATGTATCAACAAAATACCTATCCAAGCATAAGCATTCATACCATAGCACCAGACCACTCAGTAAAATAAGATATTATACAAACTCAAGAGGCCATAGGGTACAATCTCCAACTAGATACACCTCTGCCCCCGCTGGAGCCACGGCATTATGTAATGACGGAACTTACAGCTTTAGTCAGAGCCGACGAGGCACATGCTCACATCATGGTGGAGTTGCGCAATGGCTAAGATAAATACCACGACTAATAGCACTCGCACATTTGCCAACAAAGTAAAGAGATTAATATCAAGCCAAACATGTATCATTTTAGTAAACATATAATGTCACATATCAGGTAAAACATAATTATTCCAATATCATTCAACTTATTCTATTCTAAACGTAATAAAAATACTTATATCATATAAAAGTTCATAATAAAAAAGTTTATTTATTTGCTTTATCAATAAAATATTTTGGTCTTATATAAATAAATATTATCTTTGCAATATAATAATAAATATTTTTTGCATTTTCACTAGTAAAACATATATAAAAACAAATACACCTCCATTATAAAAATTTTAATCACTAATACATTAGTGTATATTAGGTGTATAAAATATTTAAAACCAGATAAATCAGTACATGTCAAACTATAGGATGAAATCGGAAGAAAACCTCAATGCTGCGGATTTATTAATAAGAAATAATTGTAATACAAGTTCCGTACATTGTTCGTACTATGCAGGATTTCAATATTCTAAATATGTTTTGGCTAATTATTGTAATATCAATTATGAAGATCAAGAGCAACAATCAAAAGGCAGAGACTCACATTTTTTTGTATGCCAACAAATCGGTAAAAATATAGACAATAAAGGCAAACATCTAAACTTTATCGATTACAATCGTTATTACAATAAATTAAAAATGCTTCGAAAAAAAGCCGATTATTCTGAAAATATTATCAATAGCGATGAAGCTACAAAGGCTTTAATTTACGCTAACGATTTAATAAAAATACTCAACAATACATTTCAGATATTATGAATGCTGTAGAATTTTTAAAATCCAAGTTATCAGAAATCTCAGATAAGATACCTAACATAGGATTAAAATACGCTTATGATAAAATTACTTCTTTCCATATAATAGAAGTATATCCTGAAGATATAAGATGTAACAATACGTCCTATATGAAATTAGAACATGACCTATGGATTAATTTTCAAAATTCTTATCCGAATGAAGATTTATTAATATCAGAAGTCGATGATATAAATGATATGAGCAATTTGCTATTTGAAAAAATACCTGTTGACAGAATTGAAATTAATAATTTCACAGGAGAAAACTTGTTTACAATAAAATTCTACACTATACCTCAATCTGAAAAGAAAGAAACTGTAACAAGTAACCATACTACATATGAATCAATCTATGTGGACGATACACTTAATAACGCAGCATAAAATATGGCAGAAAAAGTAGCAAAATTCAGATTAAAGGATTATAAAATCACACAGTCTCATTTTAGTATAAATCCTGAAAAGATCTCAGCCAAAGACAATATGGCTATTGAGATTAAGCGAGAAAATTTATTAAATGAGTCAGAATCACTCTTCAAACTTGATATGTCTGTGAATATGAGTGACGAAAGAGGCAATATAAATATATCTATAAAAATTGAAGGATTATTTGAATTTGATTCTGATTTAAATGAAACTCAAAAAAATAATTTCTTTGACATTAATGCCCCTGCCATATTGTACCCATATGTAAGAGCATATTTAAGTTCATTAACATCACTATCCGGTTTTAACCATATAATTCTACCAACAATAAATTTTGCGGCAAGATCTGAAAAGAATAAATAATTACGATACATTTATTCCCTATAATAAATTTAAAGTGGTAGGACCAATTTAATTGCTCTACCACTTTTATTAACTATAATCATAAAATTTCTTGTACCGGCGAGTGAAAGATCCAATTGCTTTGCTGGTTCTTTTCCCAAGCACTACGTTGCTATTGTGCCGGCGGATCTGCGCTCCGCCGGAATTGAGTATCAGGATCTCCTGATCCGATTACTTCCTATTTTGTTATTGCATCATTTATACTTCACTTTAATCAGCGGTACTTTTAGCAGACC
>ULMB01030300.1_pt1 | contig 23687 bp, 19 predicted proteins | sample 1951571 | NCBI WGS metagenome assembly ULMB01 (sample SAMEA4835542, study PRJEB28245) | human gut metagenome | biome: gut microbiome; material: fecal sample | place: Denmark | collected 2008 | reverse complement strand
CGGTAACAGGCCCGGGCAACCGCCCGCTGAAATCCCTTTCCGATATGCTGAAAGGCAAACAGGGCCGTTTCCGTCAGAACCTTTTGGGTAAACGCGTTGACTACTCCGGCCGTTCCGTTATCGTTGTAGGACCGGAACTTAAAATGCACCAGTGCGGCCTGCCGAAGGAAATGGCACTGGAGCTGTTTAAACCTTTTGTAATGAAACGCCTTGTTCAGAGCGGACAGGCTACCAATATCAAAAACGCCAAACGCATGGTAGAACGCGCCAACAACGTTGTTTGGGATGTTTTGGAAGAAGTAATTAAAGAACATCCTGTATTCCTTAACCGTGCACCGACGCTGCACAGACTCGGTATTCAGGCATTCGAGCCTATCCTTACCGAAGGCCGTGCAATCAAGCTGCATCCTTTGGTATGTACAGCATTCAACGCCGACTTCGACGGTGACCAAATGGCAGTGCATCTGCCGCTTTCCGCGGAAGCACAGGCAGAAGCAAGAATTTTGATGCTTTCCGTTAACAACATTCTGGCGCCGAAAGACGGCAAACCTGTTGCCGTACCTACACAGGATATGGTTCTGGGCTCTTATTACATCACTATGGTGAAAGAAGGAGCCAAAGGCGAAGGCATGCGCTTCAGCAGCATTAACGAAGCTATGCTGGCATACTTCCATAAGGTTGTTGATTTGCAGGCACGCATTCAGGTTTATGTGCCTAACAAAGATATTTACGGCGAAGAAAAGAACGAGGGCGTAAGCCTTGTTACCACTACGCCGGGCAATATCATGTTTAACGAAGACCTGCCGAAAGAACTGCAGTACTTCCATCAGGAAACCGAAAAGAATGCTGCCGGAGAAGAAGTTAAGGTTTGGCATTTAAGCAAACTTATTAACAAAAAAGAACTGGGCAACCTTGTTGCCAAAGCACATAAGCTGTTTGGCAACCTGCGTACTGCCGAAATTCTTGATATTGTTAAAAAGAACGGTTATGACAACGCCTGCAAGGCAGGTATTTCCATTGCCGTATCCGATATTAAAATCCCGAAAGAAAAGCAGCAGATTTTGGCTGACGCCGAAAAACAGATTGATAAAACAGAGCGCATGTTCCGCCGCGGCTTAATGAGCGAGGACGAACGCTACCGCAAGGTTATTGAAATCTGGAGCCAGGCAACTGATGATGTTACCGCAAAACTGATGAGCGCTACCATGGATAAATTCAATTCCCTGAACATGATGGCTGACTCCGGTGCCCGCGGCAACACCCAGCAGATCCGTCAGCTGGCAGGTATGCGCGGCCTTATGGCTGACCCGTCCGGCCGTATTATTGACCGTCCTATCAAGGCAAACTTCCGCGAAGGCTTAACCGTATTGGAATACTTTATTTCCACCCACGGTGCCCGCAAAGGCCTGGCAGATACCGCACTGCGTACGGCAGACTCCGGTTACCTTACTCGCCGCCTTGTAGACGTTGCGCAGGATGTTATTGTACGCGAGGATGACTGCGATGTTGTAACCTTTAACCTTGTTAAAGAACGCAGCCGCCTGTGCAAACAAACCCTTGGCGCAAGCCAGAACAAACTGCGCGAAACCGTTATCGGGCGCAACCTTGCTTCCGGCGTTGAAAGCCCTGTAACCGGCGAACTGATTGCTGAAGCAGATACCGTTATTACGGAAGATATTTACAATAAACTTATTGCAGGCCACGTGCTTGAAATTAACCTGTATGCAACAGATGATATGGACGGCGAAGCAACTGAAACCGTTCAGATTAATATCAGCAGCGAAGATGCCAACAAGGTAATGAAAGAACACCTGATGCATCACTTCGACGGCAAAGAAGTTGCCGAAGACGTTGTTAACGCAGAAGGTGAAGTGCTGGCACATGCAAAAGATACTTATACCGAAGCAATGATTGACGCAATTTTGGCAGACGGTACTGTCCGCGAAATGAAAGTGCGCAACAATGCTATCGAAGGTATCGAAATCGGCGCTATTACCGAAGGCAAGAACAAACAGACGGTTATCGAATCTCTGCGTGACCGTATTGTTGGCCGTAACCTTGCCGAAGATATTCTGGATGAAAACGGTGAAGTGCTCTATCATATCAACGATTATGTTACCGAAGATATGGCAGACAGAATTGCAGCCCTGCGCGAAACCGTTAAAATCCGCAGCGTGCTCAACTGCAAATCTAAAGTTGGCGTTTGCCGCAAATGCTATGGCCGCAACCTTGCAACCGACAGAAATGTTGACGTCGGCGAAGCAGTTGGTACCATTGCAGCTCAGGCAATCGGCGAACCTGGTACCCAGCTTACCATGCGTACGTTCCATACCGGCGGCGTAGCAGGCGGCGATGATATTACCCAGGGCTTGCCGCGTGTTGAAGAATTGTTTGAAGCACGCAAACCGAAACACCCCGGTATTTTGGCAGAAACCACCGGCGTTGTGCATATTGCCGAAGAAGGCGGCCAGCGTAAAATTACCATTACCGATAAAGACGGCATGGAAGAAGTTTATGCCATTCCGTACGGCGCAAAACTTGCTGTTACCGAAGGGCAGGAAATCGAAAAAGGCGACCGTCTTACCGAAGGTTCCCTCAATCCGCATGATATTATCCGCATCAGCGGCGTGCGTGCAACCCAGCGTTATCTGGTACAGCAGGTACTCGGCGTTTACAAATCTCAGGGCGTAGAAATTAACGATAAACACATTGAAGTTATGGTACGCCAGATGATGCGTAAAGTACGTATCGACGAAGCAGGCGATACTACGATGCTGCCGGGCGAATATGTTGATATCGGTGAATTTGAAGAACAGAACAGCGAGATGCTTGACCGCGGCTTACAGCCGGCAGAAGGTCATCCGATTCTTCTGGGTATTACCAAAGCATCTCTGGCAACCGATTCCTTCCTGTCTGCGGCTTCCTTCCAGGAAACTACCCGTGTACTTACGGACGCAGCTATTAAAGGCAAGGTTGACCCGCTGCTTGGCCTTAAAGAAAACGTTATTATCGGTAAACTCATCCCGGCAGGTACCGGCATGAGCAGATACCGCGACGTTAAAGTAAAATACAATACCACACCGGCAAAATAATTAACGTGCTTACGCACGATTAGTTGAACCGGTAACAGAACACCCCGTTTACATAAGTAAGCGGGGTGTTTGTGTATATACGGCACTATTGCCGTTGCAGTTTGCGTTGATATTAAAGCAGAAAATAAAAATTTTACAAGCCCCTTTGTTGGAATATTTCCGGCAAAGGGTATTTTTTATACCTTTTTTAGGGTGAATAAGGCATACAGTTTTGTTGTTTTGCTTTGTAAATAGAACCGTAACAAGCGGGGACAAACCCGGCAGGGAAAAAGTTTCCACAAGACCAGTAAAAGTTAGACTTACGCTAACCAAAATGTCTTGCGGGGGGGGTAAAGGTATGGTAAAATATTGTTATAAATTAGTGTAAAATAAAATTATAAATTTTATTACAGTTAACAAAAGGCGGATAAATGTGATTTTGGAAAATATTGAGAAATTTATTAAATATATTTTGGACTTTATTTTAGCTTTTGCTGGAATTATTATTTTAAGTCCTGTTTATTTATACATTGCTTACAAAATTAAAAAAGAAGATGGTGGAAAAATAATATATTCTTATGATTGTGTTGGAAAAAATGGTAAAAATTTTAAATGCTATAAATTTAGAAGTATGATAGAAAATTCTCAAGAAGTATTAACAGATTACTTAAAAAATAATTTAGAGGCAAAAGAAGAATGGGATACATTTTATAAGTTAAAGAATGATCCGAGGATAACAAAGATTGGCCACAAGTTAAGGAAAAGTAGTTTAGATGAATTACCACAGCTTTTTAATGTATTGAAGTTAGAAATGAGTTTAGTTGGGCCACGGCAAATAGTAAAGGATGAAATTGTTAAATTCGGAAAATATATAGATTCATATTATTCTGTGCGCCCGGGAATAACAGGTTATTGGCAAGTTAGTGGACGCAGTGAAGTTGATTATAAAACGCGTGTAGAAATGACAGTTTGGTATATAAATAATTGGTCTTTATGGTTAGATATAAAAATTTTGCTTAAAACCATTAGTGTTGTATTCAAAAAAACAGGTGCATATTGAGGTGAAATAATGAAAGCATTTTTATTGGCTGCAGGATATGGTACCAGATTAAGACCGTTAACTAATACTATACCAAAATGTTTAGTGCCGATTTGCGGAAAACCGCTTTTAGCGTGGTGGGTAGATTTGTTTGAAAAATATGATGTAAAAGAAGTAATGATTAATACGCATTACTTGCCGGATGCAGTACGAGAATTTATTAAAAGACATAATCAAAAAAATAAGCAGGTAAAATTAATAGAATTTTATGAACCTGAACTTTTAGGAAGTGGAGGTACAATTTTAGCAAACAAAGCTTTTGTAGAAAATGAAGAAGATTTTCTCATTTGTTATGCGGATAATTTAACTAATCTTAATTTAAAAAAATTAGTAGAGTTTCATAAAACACAAACCAGCCTTTTAACGATGGCTTTATTTCACACAAATAAGCCGAAGGAATGTGGCATAGCAGCTATAGATGAAAATGGTTTAATATATGAATTTGTTGAAAAACCTCAGTTTCCTAAAAGTAATTTAGCTAATGCCGGTGTTTATGTAACGAACCGTAATATTTTTAAATACATTCCAGTCAAACAAACTTGTGATTTTGGGAAAGATGTTTTGCCAAAATTAGTGAATAAAATGTATGGTTATCAAATTAATGATTATTTATTAGATATAGGTAATCTGGATAATTATGAAAAAGCACAGAAGGAGTGGCTTAAATGATAATAACAAAAACACCTTTACGCATTAGTTTTACCGGAGGAGGTACAGATTTACCAGCTTACTATAAAACTGGTTATGGTGCAGTTGTAAGTGCTGGAATAAATAAATATGTGTATATAACTATAAATAAACGTTTTGATGATACGATTAGAATAAGTTATTCTAAAACAGAAATTGTAGATGATTTAAAAGAAATTCAGCATGATATAGCTAAAGCCTGTTTGCAAATGACCGGTGTAGAGAAAGGTGTTGAAATTACTTCTATTTCAGACATTCCAGCTGGAACAGGATTAGGTTCAAGCAGTAGTTTTACAGTTGGTTTGCTGAATGCACTTTATACTTATTGCGGAGAACGTTTATCTGCACATGAATTGGCAGAAAAAGCTTGTCAAATAGAGATTGAGATTTTAAAACATCCTATAGGTAAACAAGATCAATACGCTGCAGCTTACGGTGGTGTTAATTATTTCTCTTTTGGACAAGATGGTGAAGTAAGGAGAGAAAAAATAGATATATCTGAGCAAGAAAAACAACTAATGGATAGAAGGCTAATGATGTTTTATACAGGAATCAGACGCAGTGCTGATGGAATTTTAGCTAAGCAGAGTGTAGAAACATCTAAAAAACTTGATGTATTAAATTATATGAGAGATCAGGCCAACGTAATGAAAGAATTATTAAAATCTGAAGGTTTTAATAATAAATTTGCTATTATGCTTGATAAGGCATGGCAAAAGAAAAAATCTGTTACAGATGGTATAAGTAATTTGGAAATAGATGATTATTATAAAAACGCAATAAATGCCGGTGCACTTGGTGGTAAACTGCTTGGTGCAGGTGGTGGAGGTTTTATATTATTATATTGCGATGAAGCTAAACAGGAAAGTGTGCGTAAAGCTATAGGTTTAAGAGAACTTGATTTTAGAATAGCCAGATATGGCAGCCGGGTGGTTTATTTTGCCTGATAAAATTATTTTTTTGGATCGTGATGGCGTTATTAATAAAAAAGCGCCGGAGCATGATTATATCAAAAAATGGGAAGAATTTAAATTTTTACCAAATGTTGATACAGCTATTAAACTTTTTAATGAAGCTGGATTTAAAGTGATTCTTATTACTAATCAAAGGGGAATTGCACGCGGAATTATGAGTATGGATGATTTGCACATAATTCATAAAAAAATGTGTAAAGAATTAGCTTTAAAAAAAGCAAAAATTGATGATATTTTTGTATGTCCGCATGATATAGGACAATGCACATGCAGGAAACCACAAATAGGTTTATTTTTGCAGGCTGAACAAAAATATCAGGTTGATAAAGAAAAATCATATATGATTGGTGATAGTAAAACTGATATAAAAGCAGGGAAAAAATACGGAGTAAAAACTATTGCGCTCAATACTGATAGTTTTGGGGCAGATTTAAAATTTAATAATTTATTTGAAGCAGGAGAATTTATAACAGGAGCGTGTATAAAATGAAAGTTTTAATTACCGGTGGAGCTGGATATATAGGTAGTCATTGTAATAGATATTTTTATGAACAAGGTGTTGATACTGTAGTATTAGATGATTTGAGCGACGGGCATGAAGAAGCTGTAATTGCAGGCAAATTTGTTAAAGGTGATTTTGGTGATAAGAGTTTTATTACTGAATTTTTGGCAAAAGAAAATTTTGATGCCATAATTCATTTTGCTGCTTTTGCGTCTGTCCCGGATTCTGTAAGTAGACCGCAAAGATATTATGACAATAATGTTACTAAAATGTTAACTTTGCTTGATTCTGCAGTAGCAAATGGAATTAAATATTTTGTATTTTCTTCATCAGCAGCAACTTTTGGAGAACCTAAATATGTACCGATTGATGAAAAGCATCCTCAAGAGCCTATAAATCCTTATGGAATGACAAAATTAATTGGTGAAAAGATACTTTTAGATTATGAAAAAGCTTATGGATTACATTCATGTTCTTTCAGGTATTTTAATGCAGCCGGTTGCTCTTATGATGGGAAATTGGGAGAAGATCATAATCCTGAATGTCATTTAATACCGTTAATAATAAGAGCAGCATTAAATAAAAATAAAGTTTTAAAAGTTTTTGGCAATGATTACAAAACAAGAGATGGTAGCTGTGTGCGTGATTTTGTACATGTAGAGGATTTGGCTGAAGCACACTATTTAGGTCTTAAATACATTATGGAACAAAATGTTAGCGAACAGTTTAATTTAGGCAGTAGTGATGGCTTTACAGTACTTGAAATAATTAATGCTTTTGAAAAAATAAGTGGAATAAAAGTACCTTATGAGATTGCTGGACGAAGAGCAGGAGACCCTGCAGTATTGGTTGCATCCAATCAAAAGGCCAAAGAATTATTAGGGTGGCAACTAAAAAGAAGTTCTATTGAAAATATTTTAAAAACGGCATTAAATTGGGAACAAAATAAAAAATATTAACTGGAGAATAACAATGGTTGATTATAAAGAACAAATAAAAGAATATTTAGTAAAAGAAATTTCTATATTAAATCAATTAAATTTAGAAGAAATTAATATTGCTATGAATGCAATAAATGAAGCATGGAATGCAGGCGCTACAATTTATACTATGGGTAATGGTGGTAGTTCTGCAACAGCCAGTCATTTTGTTTGCGATTTTAATAAAGGCATATATTGCGAAACAGGTAAGAAATTTAAATTTATTTGTTTAAGTGATAATACGCCGATTATTACTGCCATTGCTAATGACATGAGTTATGATGATGTGTTTTTGCTACAGTTAAAGGATATTTTAAAGCCGAAGGATTTGGTTATTGCAATCTCAGGCAGTGGAAACTCAAAAAATATAATTAAAGCAGTTGAATATGCAAAAAATATAGGCGCTAAAGTTATTGGTTTAACTGGCTATAATGGTGGTAAGTTAAAAGAAATGGCTGATTATAAAATGCATGTTCCAGTTGAAGATATGCAAATTACAGAAGATATACATATGATTTTTGACCACATGATGATGAGGTTTTTTTGTGAAGGGAAATAATGAAAAATCAGGCGATACAAGGCTTACGTGTTGTGTTTTTGATAGGGATATTTTTAAAACATTTACATGATTCAATAGGATTTCCCTATATTATTGATTTTGGTGCACGAGGTGTAGAATTCTTTTTTGTGCTTTCTGGTTTTTTAACAGGGATTAAAATAAATTATAAAGAATTATCGCTACAATCTTGTTTCAGTTTTTTGTTCCATAAATTAAGAAAATTTTATCCGTTGCATGTATTGATGTTTTTGATTTCAATTCCATTAGTGATATTATATACAGATAAAGATTATTTTAATTTATTAATAACAGCTTTTCTTAATGTTTTGTTATTACAAAGTTGGTTTGATTTTTCACAATGGAGTTATAACGGAGTTTCGTGGTTTTTATCAGCTTTATTGTTTTGTTATTTTAGTAGCCCAATTATTTCTTTCATTTGCAGTAATTTATCAAAACGTAAAATTATTATAATTACATTTTTGGTATATGTATTAAAAAATATTCTTGATACAATTCATTTTTTATATTTTAATCCAGCATATAGATTAATGGAGTATTTTATTAGTTTTAATTTAGGATTTTTATTTAGAGAAAATTTATATGATAAAGAAGGATTAAAATTTAAAGAACACAAGTTTAATGATATATTACAGGTGTTTTATTTTTTTATTTTAATTGCTGCGCTTTTTATTGGTGATAAGAAATGGTTATCTGTTAATTTTATTTTTATTTACATTGGACTAATTTATTTAATGTTTAGCAAGGGGGTGGTACACAATATTTTGAGCAGCCAAGCGTTCAATCGGGGGGACAAATAAGTTTAGAGTTTTTCATGAGTCACTATATTGTGATTAATTATGTAACGATATTATATGAGAAGCTAGAGCTGAGTAATAATCTTAAAATTATAATAATTTCTATATTTAGTTTTATATTGACTATTATTTTTAGCATTTTTTTACAAAAGCTAAACAAATTTATATCTTGTAGAAAGGAGAAATATAAAAATGCTCCAATATGACTATTTAATTGTTGGCAGTGGATTGTTTGGTTCTGTTTTTGCTCATGAAGCTAATAGAATAGGTAAGAAATGTTTAGTAATTGAAAAACGCACTCATTTAGGTGGTAATATTTATTGTTTGTCTAAGGATAATATTAATATTCATTATTATGGCGGGCATATTTTTCATACTTCTAATAAAAAAATATGGGAATATGTTAATCAGTTTGTAGAATTTAATAATTATATTAATAGCCCGATAGCAAATTATTATGGTGAAATATATAATTTGCCATTTAATATGAATACATTTCATCAAATGTGGTGCGTAATCACACCTGAACAAGCAAAAGCTAAAATAGATGAACAAAGAGCTGTAATAAAAGAAACGCCTAAAAATTTAGAAGAACAGGCTATTAGTTTAGTTGGAACAGATATTTATGAAAAGCTTATTAAAGGGTATACAGAAAAACAATGGGGCAGAAAATGCACCGAATTACCGGCATTTATTATTAAACGCTTGCCTGTGCGTTATACATATGATAACAACTACTTTAATGATAAATATCAAGGAGTACCGATAGGTGGTTACAATATATTAATAAATGGGTTACTTGAAGGAATAGAAACAAAAACTGGAATTGACTTTCTGCAGCATAAAGAAGAGTTAACTAACTTAGCGAATAAAGTTATATATACAGGTGCAATTGATGCATATTTTAATTACCAGCTTGGAACGTTGGAATACCGCGGCCTAAAATTTGAAATTGAAAAATACGATATTGAAAATTACCAGGGAGTTGCAGCTGTAAATTATACAGATAGCGAAACTCCTTATACCAGAATAATAGAACATAAGCACTTTGAATTTGGCAAACAGCCGGTAACGTATATTACTAAAGAATATCCGCAAGACTGGAAATTAGGCGAAGAAGCATATTATCCTGTTAACGACGATAACAACCAAGAGTTGTACGCGAAATATAAAGAACTTGCCGGTAAAGAAAAGAAAGTAATCTTTGGTGGCAGGTTAGGCGAATACAAGTATTATGATATGGATAAAGTAATAGAAAGTGCTTTGAATCTTGCAAAAAAGGAATTGAAAGACTAAATGAATATAAAAATACTTGTTGCAACACATAAACAATATTGGATGCCGGATGATGATATATATTTTCCAATTCATGTTGGTCGAGAAGGTAAAAAAGATATTGGGTTTATTGGAGATAATACGGGAAATAATATTTCCAAGAAAAATCCTGAATATTGTGAACTTACAGGAATATATTGGGCGTGGAAAAATTTAGATAATGATTATTTGGGAATAGTACACTATAGGCGATATTTTACTAAAAAAGGTTTTTTCTTACGCTCAATAGATAAAAAAAGAGATGATATTTTAAATAAAAAAGATTGGGAAAATATTTTAAAAGAAAATGATATAGTAGTGCCGGATAAGCGTAAATATTATATAGAAACCAATGAACAGCATTACTTACATGCTCATCCAAGGGAGCAATTTGATGTTGCTAAACAAGTAATAACCGAAATGTTTCCGGAATATATTAATGGTTGGAATATTTTAATGAATCGTAATTGGGCGCATATGTTTAATATGTTTGTAATGAAAAAGGAATATTTTGATGAATTTTGTACATGGTGGTTTTCAGTAATGTTTGAGGTAGAAAGAAGATTAGACATTAGCAATTGGGAAACTAAAGAACGCCGTTGGTTTATAGACGAGTTATTACTTGATGTTTGGCTTGAAACTAAAGGATATAAATATAAAGAGGTAAATGTAGATTTTTTAGAAAAACAAAACTGGCCTAAAAAAATAATAGATTTTTTTAAGAGGAAATTTAAATGGTAAATGAAAATAAAAAAATATTATTTAGCATAATAATGCCTGTATATAATGTTGAAAAATATTTGAAAAAAGCAATTGAAAGTGTCTTAAATCAAAATTGTAATAATTTCGAATTAATATTAATCAATGATTGTTCCACTGATAGTAGTTTAAATATTTGCAAAAATTATTTAAAAAAACATGACAATATAATAAAATTAATTTCACTAAAAAAAAATCAAGGGTTAAGTAATGCAAGAAATTTAGGTATAGAAAAGGCTATTGGTAAATATATTTTATTCCTAGACTCAGATGATTGGTGGGATAAAAATTTATTAAGCGAAATTTATAAAATAATAAAAAAGCATAGTAATATAGATTTAGTCTTTTTTGGATATTCTGACGAATGGTTTGATAAAAATGGTAAAAAATTTGCAAGTAAAGTCTTAGTTCCGTCAAAGGGTGAGTATTTAGACAAAAAATCTTTAATAGAGAAAACTGTTCAAATACAAGAATTTAATAATGATTTATTTGCGTGGGTTGCAAATAAAGCTTATAGGTCAGATGTATTAAAACAAAGTGTAAATTTTAATAAAATGCCTTTATCAGAAGATTTAGAGTTTATGGTAAGGTTATTATATAAAACAAATTCTTTGGTTACAATAGATAAAGCATTATTGCATTATAGAAGACGCCCATTTGGAAGTTTAAGAAGTAAATATCAAGAAGAATTTTATGAAATTCATAGAAAAATTTTGGAAAATAGATATAATCAAATTTGCAAATACAATTTACTTGAAACCGCAAGTGGAATGCTTGTTCGAGAATATTTAAAAATTACTTTTCTAAATTTACAAATGAGTTTTTATCCAAATAGTTGCAAAAGTCATAATTATAGAAAAGATTTTTTATTAAAAATTTATAATGATAAATTATGGATAGATATCAATACAAAATTTAGTAAAAACAATTTTAATTTAAAATATAAATTTATGAAATATTTAATAGACAAAAAATTATATCAATTATCTATTTCACTAGGTTTTTTTATTTATTTTGTTAAGAAAAATTATTTTTACTTATGGTCTAAAATGCGATGAAAAGTTTCCTTAATAATATAATAAAAAAATATTGTACTTTATTAAAAAATATATTCTCAATGACTATTTTGCGGGGATTAGAGTATGTGGTTGCTTTAATATCAATGCCATATTTAGTAAAAACATTAGGACCAGAAAAATTTGGCGCGATTTTATTTATGCAAGGAATAATACAATATTTAAATATTTTTATTGATTATGGATTTAATATGACTGCACCTAGAGATATTGCGAATTCTAAGGTAAAAAGTGAGATAGCTAGAATATTTTCATCTATAATATTTATTAAAATATCTATATTTTTATTTATTACTTTTTTGTTATTGTTGACATATTACTTTGCTTTGAATTTTTTCAATAATATAGATAATTTTGATATTACACTTTTTCTTGCAGTTTATGTTGGGTTAGTTGGAAATACAATTTTTCCAATTTGGTTTTTTCAAGGGATTCAAGAAATGAAATATATAGCCCAATGTAAATTATTTAGTATTATAGTATCTGTATTAGGAATATTTTTATGTGTTAAAGAGCCAAACGATTATATTCTAGCTGCTTTTTTACAATCTCTTACAATGTTTATAACGGGAATTTTAGCATGGATAATTATTTTAAAAAAATATAGATATATATTGAAAATTCCTAAGCTAACTGATATGAGATTAAGTCTTTTAGGTGGATGGGATGTTTTTGTCTCAACTTTATCTGTTAATATTTACACAAATAGTAATATAGTATTATTGAGATTTTTTACGAATGATAAAATAGTAGGGCTTTTTGGAAGCGCTGTAAAAATTATAGAAGCCATAAAAGGATTGATAACTCCAATTATCCAAGCTATATATCCGTTTATCACAAAGCTTTATGCAAATGAAAATCGTAAGGTATTTAAAAAGTTTGTAATAAATATTTTTAAAATTTCAAGTTTCTTAGGTTTGATAGTAGGTAGCATTTTATTTTATTTTTCACAAGAAATTATTATGATTTTATTTGGGAGCAAATATGCTGAATCAGTAGTTTTTATTAGGATCTTATCATTAGTTCCAATTGCTGTATTCTTTAGTATTTTTGGTGGGTGCGTATTATTAGCAACGGGTAATCAAAGAAGCTATAGCAAAATATTAGTTTTAGCTTCTTTATTTGATTTGTTTTTAGTAATGATGTTTTTGCCTACATTTGGTGCATTTGGAATGGCATTTATAATGTGTACTGTTGAATATATTGTTGCATTAAGCATGATAATAGTAATGTATTTAAGTAATTTGTTAAGGTGGTCTTAATTGTGAAATTAGATAATATAAAAAAAATTGAAAGGGTATTGTTTATGGCAGCGATAATTACTTTGCCATTTACATGCTTACCAAATATAATTGCTAATTATTTTAGTGGTAGACTATCAACTAATATATTATTGTTACTAATACTAATAGAAAGTTATGAGATTTTTAAATATAAAAGTAAAATAAACAAAAGATTACTGTGTTTTATATTAATATTTGTTTTATGGAATATTATAAGTGAGTTATTTAATATTTTAAATTTTGGCTATTGGGATTTTTTATATTTAACTAATATTGAAAAACTCGACAGTATAAATATATTTAGCATAGAAAAAGAAAAATTTTATGTAATATTTTATTTATTAAGAAATATTGCAAAAATTTTATTGAATTATATAACATGTTTTGGATTGGTATATAGTATATGGCATATTTATTCTAATAATTGGGAAAAGGCTTTTAATGATATAAAGTATTCTTTAATGATTTTATTTTCAATGATGGGAATTTATTCTTTTGTTGAAATGTTGTGGATTAAATTTGATTTTATTATTGCAAGAAATTTTCTTACTTTTATTAATCCGTTTTTCTTTGAACCTGCTAGTAAATCTGGATGGTGGCCACCGCTTTTATGGGATAATCAATTAAGAAGTTTATGCGTGGAACCATCTTTTTTTGGAATATTAGCATCTTTAATAACACCTTTATTATGGTATAAAATTTTGAAAAATACTAATTTCGTTACTTGCTTTTTTACATTTTATTTTTCTGTAATGATATTTATGACAAATGCACGTACTGCCATTTTACTTTTAATTGGAGAAGTAATAATTCTTTTTTTATTAAATTTTTTGTATACATCTAAAGAAATTTTGAAAAAATCTTTTATTATATTTATTACTATTTTGACGGCTTTTATGACAAATATTCTAATAGAAAAAGGAGTTGTTGAAAAATTAGAAAATGATTGTATATCAAAAATTTATACAATAAAAATTATTAATGGTTCTAATATAACTGAAATAAATAATCATACTCAATTTGAAAAAAGTAAAAAGAATGAAGTTTTTTCTAAGATTGATAATAAATCAATAAATGCAAATAATGAAATCCTTGGATATTTGGATAAAAATATTTATAGTGTAGTTCAAAAAAATCAACGTTCTAATGCCACTAGACTTAATATTATGAAAACACATATAAATATGGGAAATGATAATATTTTACTCGGTAAAGGTTATAATACATATATTCCATATATGGAAAGATATTTGCCAAATGATATTAATAATGATAAGGAATTAAATGGATTTATAAAAGATATACATAATAAAGGTTTTATAAAAGCAGGATATCCTACGGTAAATCAATTTACTTTTATATATGCAACATCTGGACTTATAGGGTTAATTATCTTTTTAATTCCAATATTTTACGTTGTTATATACTTAAAAAAATTATATAAGTATGTGGAGGGATCTATTTTTATATTTCTTGTTTGCGCGTTTGCTGCATCTGTAGTAGCTATGTTTAGTGCTGAAGCGTTTTATAGTTATTATTTATTACTAGGATTAATTTACTTACTGATTGAAAATTATAACAAACATAAATTTTAAAATCTTAATGTTAACTTCAACTATTAAATTATATATAATATATAGGAAAATTAATTGTAAAAAATTATAGAGTTTTAATACATGAATATACCTTTATTTTTACATTTATTTCTTTTTGCGGATGTATTGCTGCTATGTTAAGTAATGCAGTATAGCCAACTTACTATATTGCATTAGGTGTGTTATTGTCTGTTATTGAGTTTTTAGTAAAAACTGAATCTGAGAAGTAAAAAATTTGAGGCAGAATTATTTATGAATAATAAAATGAATATTTTAAAAGCTATAGGAATAATTACTGTTGTAATTGGGCATACATGGTCAAATGTATTTGCGTGGTTTCCAACATATTCTTTTCATATGGCTTTATTTATGTTTATTTCCGGGTACTTTTTTAAATATACAGATATAAAAACTTTTTTGATAAAAAAAGTAAAGCATTTACTTTTGCCATTATTGTTATGGAATTTGTTTTATGGAATTTTAGTTACTCTATTAATAAATTTTGAAGTTGTTAAATTTAATGCATCTTTATCATTTCAGTCGTTAGTGTGGTATCCACTATTTGGTATAGGGTGTCCATTTTATTTTAATTTACCTGCTTGGTTTGTTGGGACATTATTATTAGTGCAAATATTTTATTATTTTCTTTTTAAAACCTTGGATAATAGACAAATGATTTTCGGGGGGGTACTGCTTCTTCTGCATTTCGTAGCTTTATGGATAGGTTTTAATAAATATCAAAATTTTGGTGATTATTTTGGATTAGGTATGGGCAGAGTTTTGTATTTTTTAATATTTTATCATTTTGGATATTTATATTGTAAATATTTTGAAAAATATGATGGGTTTAGTTTTAATAAAATAACTTTTTTGGCTATCATTAATGGAATTATTTTAGGATTTGTTAATAATAATATAACAGCTAATATACATTTACTGGATTTTCCTACACATAAACAGTTATTACCTTTAATTGTAGGTTGTACCGGTATTTGGTTTTATGTGTTAATAGCTGATTTGTTAAAAGATAAAATAAAAGAAAACGAATTATTAAGTTATATTGGAAAAAATACATTTTCAATAATGATGCACCATCAATTTTTCTTTTGGCTATTTAATACATTTTTGTTATTCTTAAAAAATTATCATATTTTTAATCTTAATACTTTTAATTTGGAGAAATATCAAACAGATATTTATTTTAGAATTACTGCTCATTATCCAACCAGTGATTTATTTTATATCTTATGCGGTATTTTTGGGCCATTGGTTTGTTGCTATTTGTATGAAAAATTTAAAGACAAAATTTTGAACGTTAAGATAAATATGTAAATAAATATGAAAAGAGATTTTAATAAAAAGTTTTTTGAACTAAATAGAAAAATATTTATGATTCTTCTTACAGGCCCATCTCAATCCGGCAAAACAACTTTTCTTAAACAGCTTGCCGATGCTGGCCGCAAATACGTCGATTTAACCGATCCTGCTTTGCGGGCTATGGCGAATGAGGAGCCGGTACTGTTTCTTCAGCGCTGCGCTCCGCCGGTGCTGATTGATAACGTTCAGTATGCGCCGAAACTGGTGCCGGTGATTAAGGATTATGTTTTGCGCAGCGGCAAGCCCGGTGATTTTTGGCTGATTGCGCCGAAGGAGTACGCAGAAAAGTTAAGCGCTATTTTTGCAGAGCTTGGCGATAGGTTTGCCTGCCTGGAGTTGTGCGGGATAAGCAGCGCGGAAATTGACAGGCGCGAAAGCACACCGTTTGTGCCGGAAATGGGTGCGCTAGCCGGACGCATGCAAACTGCTGTGCCGCATGATGTACTGGAGCTTTACGCACGCATCTGGCGCGGTGATAAGCCTGCAATGTACAACGAAGGTACGGATTGGCAAACCTATTACGCCAAACTGGTGCAGGATATTTTGCAGCGCGACATCCGCAATTTTGTTCAACTTAACGATGAAATGAAGTTTTACCGCTTTTTATGTGCGGCGGCCTCGCAAACGGCTAAGTTGTTAAACTACGCCGCTATGGCGAAGGAAACAGGCATCACTATACCAACTGCCAAGCAGTGGCTGGGTATTTTGGAAAAGATGGGGCTGGTGTACCTGCTTCAGCCCGCGGCTTTTGAAGGCGTTAAGTATGTTGTAAAAACGCCTAAGCTGTATTTTACCGATACCGGCATGGCGGCATACCTGCTGCGGTGGAACTCTTCCGACGCTTTGGAGCTTGGCGCGATGAGCGCGGAGTTTTTTGAAACCTGGGTTATCGGCGAGGTTTACAAAAGCTATGCGGCGAGTGGGCAAAAAGCGCCGCTGTATTACTACCGCAATTTTAACGGCAAGGAAATTGAACTGTTAATTTTGCATAACGGCGTGCTGTACCCGGTAGTCATCACCAAAAGCGCGCAGCCGCAAAAAATATACAAACGCTTTAACATAGTTAATCCGGCCTTTGCCGCCTGCGCTGATGTAAAGCTTGGCGGCGGCAGCGTTATTTGCCTTGCGCCGGAGTTTGGCACAGACGCCAAAAACATTTTATACATACCCGCGTGGATGATATAGGCTCTGCATAACCAGAGCTGTATTTTTACTTTATTTGGATGTATAATTTTTGATAAAAAGTATTTTGATGAGGTAGTTGTATGAAAATTGAAGATTACCGTAATGAAAATATAGGTAGAATTTATTTTGAGATTAATAGCGAAAAAATAGTATTGCAACATTATAATTTGATTTTCTATATTTTTCCACAAATTGCACAGTTATTACATAAACTAGAAAACCCTAAAAAAGATTTTGTTTTTACAAATAATACCGAAAGCTTAAATTGTGTCTGCTTATTATTTATGTCAGTGGAAGCTTTTTTTAATGATATTTTAAAATTATTTTGTGTTGCCAAAGAAGAACGATTTTCAGATTATAAGACTAAACCTATAAGTGAAAGAGTTAAAGCGATATTTAAATTGTCAGAAACTGATAAACAAGAATTTTATAAATCTGGAATTTATCAGGAATTACAAGAGTTTGAACACTTAAGAAATATTATTTTTCATAATGGTTATGACGAAAATATAAAGTTTAAGAAGACATTATTTTCTAGTATACCAATTAATTGTAATATAGTTGATGTTATGCAGGCATTAAAAATAAATTTAAGGATTTTTGAATATTTTAGATTTTTAATAAAAGATATTGATATGATGCCCAATATATTTATAAATCCATTAAATAATGCTTTTTGGGAAAAATGCGATATTGTTTATGCCAAATTTTTTATACCATATTTTTTGAATATATTGAAAAAACATAATTTAAAAACAGAATTAGATTTAAATTATACTAATTTAAGAATAGAAGAATCTGGTATAATAAAGAATAATCAAGTTCATGTAATTATAAAAGCAGAAAAATATACAGAGTGTATAGAATATAATAAAGAGATTACTAACTGTGGAAATATTTTGTATAATAAGTTAACTGATGGTAATATAGTTGAGCCAAATAAATTTAGATTACCCAATTACTATAGATAAAATAAAGCCTTGCTTTGCAGGGCTTTATTTTTATGCTTAATTTTACCTACACCTTTGCTTGTGGTATAATATATTATTAGATTTATTGAACGAAAGGAACAATCATGGCAGATAAATTTTTAGTTATAGATGGCAGCAGCCTGATTCACAGGGCGTTTTTTGCCCTGCCGCCGCTGACGACGCAGAGCGGCGTGCATACTGGTGCTGTGTACGGTTTTTGCAATATGCTTTTGCGCCTGCTGGCAGATGTGCAGCCCAAGTGGCTGTCGGTAGCGTTTGACAAAAGCCGCAAAACCTTCCGCACGGAGATGTTTGCCGATTACAAGGGGCAGCGCAAACCGACGCCGAGTGAACTGTCGGAGCAGTTTCCGCTGGCGCGTAAGGTGCTGGAGGCAATGAACATTGCCGTGCTGGAACTTGATAATTATGAGGCAGACGATATCATCGGCACGTTTGCCGTACACGCGCCGCAGGAAGCGGACGTGATTATTGTAACGGGCGACCGTGACGAACTTCAGCTTTTAAGCAGCCGCACAAGCGTATATTTTACCAAACGAGGCATTTCGGACCTTAAAATTTACACGCCGGAAGTTTTTGCAGAAGAATATGCAGGACTTGAACCGAAGCAGCTTATTGACCTGAAAGGGCTGATGGGTGATACTTCGGATAACATCCCCGGCATACCGGGCGTTGGGCCCAAAACGGCTCTCAAGCTGATTGGCGAGTACGGCAGCGTGGAAAATGTACTGGCTAACGCCGATAAAATCAGCGGCAAGGCACTGCGCGAAAAAGTGCAGAATAACAAAGAATCGGCGCTGCTTTCCAAAAAACTGGCAACAATTTTTACGGATGTGCCGGTTGATGCGGATTTGGCAAATTATGAATTAAAAGCATTAAAGCCGGAAGCGCGCGAATTGCTTGCCGGGTTGGAATTCCGCAATATGTACGACCGTTTTAATGCCGTTATGGGCGCGCCGGAAGGCGATTTCAGCCTGTTTGGCGACTTTGTGGAAGACAAGCCTGCCGGGCTGCCGGAAGAAGTTGTAAAAAGTGCCGACGATGCGGAAGCGCTGTTTAAACTTATTGCCGTAAGGCGCGAAGTTACGCCGCTTACTGTACAAATTGGCGGTACGCTGCCGGATTTATATTTTAAACGTGCGGAGCTTTTATGTGATGGGCGCGTTTATATTTTTGAAGGCGAGTGCCACGGCTGGCAGCAGTTTTATGACTGGCTGGCAAATGAAAACTGCCAAAAAGCCTGCTGCGACAGCAAGGAAATTATTAAAACTGCTTTGTGCCTTGGGGTTGAAGTACGCGGCATAACGGATGATATTGCCATTGCCGCATATCTTATTGACCCTGCGCGCAGCGAATACAGCATTAAAACCGTCGGCGGAGCGTATCTGACGCAGGAGTATGCGCAGGAATGCAAAACCGTTGCCGAACTTGTACCTGTGCTGCGTGCCAAACTTGCAGAACACGAACAGATAAAATTATACGAAGAAATGGAGCTGCCGCTGGCACGCACGCTTGCCAAAATGGAACTGGCAGGCATTAAGCCGGATGCAGCGCTTTTGGATAAATTAACCAAAGAAATGGCGGCACAGATTGCAGCGCTTGAAATTTTGGCGGTAGAGCAGGCTGGAGAAAGCTTTAATTTAAAATCTACCAAGCAGCTTGGTGCTATTTTGTTTGAAAAGCTGGGCCTGCCGGTCATCAAAAAAACTAAAACAGGTTATTCCACGGACGTATCCGTTTTGGAACAGCTGCGCAACGAGCATCCGCTGGTGCGGACTATTTTGGAACACCGCAAGCTGACTAAACTGCACAGCACTTACCTTGAAGGTCTGCGACCGCTGATTAACAGCGTTACAGGGCGTATACATACGCATTTTCAGCAGCTTGTTACTGTTACCGGCCGTTTGAGCAGCACCGACCCGAACTTGCAGAACATCCCTACCCGCACGGAACTTGGCAAAAAAATACGCGAAATTTTTGTGCCGGGCGAAGGTTACGATTACCTGTTAAGCTGCGATTATTCGCAGGTAGAACTGCGCGTGCTGGCGCATATTGCGCAGGATAAACTGCTTTTGGAAAGCTTCCTGCATGGGCAGGATGTACATGCACGTACGGCTGCGGAAGTGTTTGGCGTGCCGCTTGACGAAGTTACCGGCACCATGCGTACACGAGCCAAAGCGGTAAACTTTGGCATTGTATATGGTATCAGCGATTTTGGCCTTGCCAAGCAGCTTGATATCAATCGCGGCGAGGCGGGCAGATATATTGAAAATTATCTTGGACGCTACACCGGCGTTAAAAAATATATGGATGATATGGTGGCGAGCGCCAAAAAACAGGGCTATGTGCAGACGCTGTTCGGGCGCAGGCGTTACCTGCCGGATATTAACAGCCGCAATTTTAACCTGCGCGGCTTTGCGGAGCGTACCGCCATTAACACGCCGATACAGGGTACGGCGGCGGACATTATAAAAATTGCCATGGTTAACGTGCAGAAAATGTTGGAACAGGGCGGTTATAAAAGCCGCATACTGCTTCAGGTGCACGACGAACTTTTGCTTGAGGTTACGGAGGCCGAACGCGAAGAAGTTGGCGCACTTGTAAAACAAACTATGGAAAGCACCGTAAAACTCAGCGTTCCGCTGATTGCCGACGTTAACTACGGCGTAAACTGGGCAGACGCCAAATAGGGAGGAATTACCATGCCGGAAATGCCGGAGGTGGAGCAGGTACGCAAAACCCTGCTTCCGCACATTAAGGGCAAAACCATTAAAAATATAGAAATTAACCTTGCAAGGCTGATAAAATATCCTTCGCCTGAAGAATTTATTGCCGGTTTAACAGGCAAAACCATTTTGGACGTAGGACGCCGCGGCAAATACCTGGTGCTGAAAACAGGCGTAAACCAGAAGCTGATTGTTCACCTGCGCATGACAGGAAGCCTGATTGCGCAGGAGGCAGATAAGCCGGAACCGCCTTATGCCAAAATTAAGTTTGAACTGACGGACGGCGTAACCATGTGGTTCTGCGATATCCGCACCTTTGGCACGCTGTATCTTGTTACCAATGATGACGCGTATATTGAAGGCTACGAAACTTTAGGCCCCGAGCCTTTGAGCGAAGGCTTTACGGCCGGTTATATGCGTCCGGTTATAGCCAAAAGCAGAAAGCCTATAAAAACTCTGATTTTGGAGCAGACTTTTATCGCAGGGCTGGGCAACATCTACGCCGACGAGTGCCTGGCGTTATCCGGCATTTTGCCGATGCGCACGGCCAACACGCTGACGGACGAAGAAATTGACCGCCTGCACGATGCCATAAACAAGGTTATTGCGCAGGGCATTGCCAACCGCGGCACAACCTTCCGCGATTACAAAGATGGCGAAGGCAACAAGGGCGATAACCAAAACCATTTGCTGGTATATGGGCGCAAAGGCTTGTGCTGCAAAATGTGCGGCGGAGAACTTTTGGGCACCAAAGTAGGCGGGCGAGGCACAACATACTGCCCGCACTGCCAAAAATAAAACGGTGAAAAAATGAAAGTAATAGGTTTAACAGGGGGCATAGCCTCCGGTAAAAGTACAATTGCAAATTTACTGCGCAGCCTTGGCGCACCTGTTTTTGACGCTGACGCCGAAAGCCGCGCTCTGGTTGCCAAAGGGCGTGCGGCGCTTAACGAAATAGCCCTTACCTTTGGTATTGAATACCTTACGGATGGAGGCGAGCTTAACCGCCCCAAAATGGCGGAACTTGTTTTTCACGATAAAGAAGCGCTGAAAAAACTGGAAGCAATCATTCATAAAAACGTACTGGCGGCTGCGCAGAGTTTTCTGGCGGAATGCCGCAGTAAAAATCTGCCGGCGGCAGTGCTTGATGTACCGCTTTTAATTGAATGCGGCTGGTATAAAGATGTGGATGCCGTGTGGCTTGTTGCCGTAGACAGCGAAACGCAGATAGAACGTGCCATGGCACGCAGCAACATGACTCGCGAAGAAGTTAAGGCACGCATTGCAGCTCAGATGACACTGGAAGAAAAAAAGGCTTATGCCAGCCTTGTAATTGACAACAGCGGCACCTTTGCCGAAACGGAAAAAGCCGTTGCCGCAGCATGGAAAAATTTTACGGCGGAGGCATAAGTTGGGCAGGCGGAAAAAGAAAAAATTTATCGACAGATGGTGGGTAAAATTCTTAATGGTTGCTGCTGCCATTTTTCTCATCGGTGAAGCCGGTATGAAAATATGGAGCAGCGAAGCCGTGCAGACACGCTTTGTTTATATGTGGCCTTACCAGAACGAAATTTTGGAGTACAGCTCCAAAAACAAAATCGACCCATTTTTGGTTGCGGCAGTTATAAAAAACGAAAGCGGGTTTGATACTGAAGCCGTATCGCATGCCGGTGCCGTGGGGCTGATGCAGATTATGCCGGAAACCGGCGAATGGATTGCTTCGCAGATGGGGCTTGACCATTTTGACATGGAGGCTTTGCGCAGGCCGGAATATAACGTGCGGCTTGGCTGCTGGTATCTGGGCGAGCTGGAATATGAATTTCAGCGCAACTGGGTGCTGATGATGATTGCCTATAACGCCGGGCGCGGCAACACGCGCGCATGGATGCAGGAAAACGGCTGGAACTATGATTTTAACCGCATTGAAGACATACCTTACCCGGATACGCGCGAGTATGTAAAAAAAGTTTTGCGCGACCGCGACAAATATTATCTTTATTATAAAAATAAAATAAAAAACTATTGACAGATTGATTTTTGCGCGCTATAATAATTACTGTTGACGCGGTAGTGGCGGAACGGCAGACGCGCTAGCCTCAGGAGCTAGTGGGGGCAACCCCGTGGAGGTTCAAATCCTCTCTACCGCACCATTTAAATTTAATAGCAATACCCCAATGCGGTTGTGGCGGAACGGCAGACGCACCATCTTGAGGGGGTGGCGGGGAGACCCGTGTGGGTTCAAATCCCACCAACCGCACCAAAAATGCAATGAAGCAGCTTGTAAAACAGGCTGCTTTTTTTATGCCCGAATGAATAAAACAATGGGCATTAGCTTAAAAGCGCCGGTATTTGTGCAGGTTATTTTTCTTTTAACTTGTGGACAAAGCATGCCTGCAATGGTATAGTATATTAGGTGTTGCGCAGGGGCAGTAAAAAAGCTGTCTGCCCTCAAAAAGATATTTTTGGAAGGTGGTACAATCAATGGAAAAATCTGTTAAGCAAAACACATCCACTCCTGTGGACGCGGATTATTCGCTGGAGGCCGTGCCCGATTCAGCACGCAAAGGCTTCTGGCAGATGTTCTTCGTTATGCTGGGGTTTACGTTTTTTTCTGCCAGTATGAGCGTAGGCGCCAAATTGGGTAATGGGCTCGATTTATCAGGCTTTGTATGGGCGTGCCTGATTGGCGGCATTAT
>ULMB01015969.1_pt1 | contig 23833 bp, 17 predicted proteins | sample 1951571 | NCBI WGS metagenome assembly ULMB01 (sample SAMEA4835542, study PRJEB28245) | human gut metagenome | biome: gut microbiome; material: fecal sample | place: Denmark | collected 2008 | reverse complement strand
CAGCTGCACCGGCTGCGGTGTTTGCCAAAAACTTGGCGTACAAGTTAAAGTGGAAGGTTAATAAAATGAAACTTAGATTAAAAATAACCAAAGATAAAAGCATAAGGTTTATATCACATCTTGAATACGTGCGTACTATCGAACGCGCTATCCGCAGGGCAAAACTGCCTGCCGCTTACAGCGAAGGCTTTAACCCTCATTTAAAATTTTCGCTGGCATCGGCACTGGGCGTTGGCGTGGTTAGTTATGCCGAATTTTGCGAAATTGAACTGGCCGAACCTATGACGGCAGAAGAAGCCGCAGAAAAAATGCAAAAAGCACTGCCGCGCGGCATACGTATTTTGGCGGCAGATGCAACGGCAACTAATGCTCCCGCACTTATGGCGGAAGCAGGCGGCGCAGATTACCGCGTAACCCTGCCGTATGACAAGCCGGTTGACGAAGCTGTGGCGGCGTTTAACGAAGCTGAAAGCATAATTTATGCCAAAGCGGCACCTAAAGCCAAAACAAAAGTAAAAGAAATTGACGTTAAGTTTTTTATACCGCATATTACGGCTCAAAACAGCGGCGGAGAACTGGTGCTTACTTTCAGCTGCCGCATAACGCCAAACGGCAGCATGAAAGCTGTTGATTTAATAAACACCTTAAACCAGCAGTATAATTTAAACCTGCCTGCCGAAAAAGCCGATATAGAACGCCTTGATTTATATAAGTACGACGCTTTTGGCAACAAACTGCCAATGCTCGGCAAAGACATGGTTGTGCTTGGACAGGCATAACGGCCATATAAAAAAGCCCGGCTCCAAGCCGGGTTATTTTTTTGCAGATTTTTAAATATTTATTGCTTATTACAATGTGTAAAAGTTATAATAATTATAGCAGTAATAATTGTTTTGTTAATAAAAAGTGCAAAGCATAAAATTTTTTAACAAGAAACGGAGGCAGTGAAATGGATAAATCAGTTTTGTGGAAAATTTCGTATGGCATGTATGCGCTTACGGTAATGGACGGCGAAAGGCCAACAGGCTGCATTATAAACACCGCAGTGCAGGTAACAAGCGATAACCCGACCATTGCTATCAGCATTAATAAAAATAACTATACCTTTACCGCGCTCGAAAAATCCGGAAAATTTGCCTTAACAATTCTTTCGGAAGCCACACCGCAGAATGTTATTGCAAGATTAGGCTTCTGCTCCGGTTGTGATACAGATAAATTTGAGGCGTGCGGTTTTAGCTGGGAAATGAAAAACGGCCTGCCTGTTATAACGGATAAAACCAGCGGTTACATTACTGCCGAAGTGCTTGGCAAATATGAAATGGAAACCCATTTTGTAATTTTGGCGCGCGTTGTTGATGCCGAAGTGCTTGGCGATTATACACCTATGACATATAAATATTACCATGATGTAATTAAAGGCAAAGCACCTAAAAACGCGCCTACCTACCAGGAAGAAACTGTGGAAACCGCAGGCGAAAAATGGGTATGTACTATTTGCGGCTACGTGTACGAAGGCGATTTAACCAAAGAGCCGGACGACTTTACCTGCCCCATCTGCCGGCAGCCCAAAAGCAGGTTTAAAAAGGTAGAGTAGGGAAGAATAAAATTAATTTAACAACATCTTAAAATATATAACCCCTGCAAAGTGGATTAACCATAGTGCAGGGGTTGTTTTTCAATAAACTATAAATATGTTATAATTTTATTAAAAATATATGTAAGCAGGTGTTTAATGTTATGGAAATGATAGATAATATTACTAAAACTATAAAAGACGATTTAAAGGCTACAATTCAGCCTAAAAGCAAAGTTTCCATAGCGGCTGCCTGTTTTTCAATTTATGCTTATCAGGAATTGAAAAAAGAGTTGGAGAAAATTGATGAGGTAAAATTTATTTTTACATCTCCTACTTTTATAAAAGAAAAAATACCTAAAGAAAAACGCGAATTTTATATACCTCGTTTAAACAGAGAAAAAAGTTTGTACGGTACGGAATTTGAAGTGCGTTTAAGAAATGAACTTTCTCAAAAAGCTATTGCCAAAGAATGTGCCGAATGGATTAAGAAAAAAGTAAAGTTTAAATCGAATACGACGCAAGAAAATATGATGGGCTTTTTGACGGTTGATGAAACTACTTATATGCCGCTAAATGCTTTTACAACCGTTGAATTAGGTTGTGAAAAGGGAAATAATGCTTATTGCGTTATTTCAAAAACAAATGCTTTTGAAAATGGCAAAAAGTTTTTAAATCTTTTTAATGAATTATGGAACGATAACCAAAAATTACAGGATGTCACAGAAGAAGTAATCGAAAATATCGCAACAGCTTATAATGAAAATTCACCAGAATTTATTTATTTTTATATTCTATATAATATTTTTAATGAATTTTTAGAGGATATTTCCGAAGATATTTTGCCTAACGAGGCAACGGGCTTTAAAAACAGCCAAATCTGGAATTTACTTTATAATTTTCAAAAAGATGCAGCACTGGCAATAATTAATAAACTTGAAAAATATAACGGCTGCATTTTGGCCGACAGCGTAGGCCTTGGCAAAACCTTTACTGCGCTTTCGGTAATAAAATATTATGAAAACCGTAACCGCAACGTACTTGTATTATGCCCTAAAAAGCTTTGTGCAAACTGGAATACCTATAAAAGCAATTACATTAATAACCCCATAGCAAAAGATAAATTAAGGTACGATGTGCTTTTTCATACAGATTTATCACGCAGCGGCGGCGAATCTAACGGCATAGAATTAGACCGTTTAAACTGGGGCAATTACGACCTTGTTGTAATTGATGAAAGCCATAATTTTAGAAACGGTGGTATAGTTTATGGAGAAGAAAACAAAGAAAACCGTTATCTTAAATTATTAAATAAGGTTATCCGTACTGGTGTAAAAACAAAAGTTTTAATGCTTTCGGCAACACCGGTCAACAACAGGTTTAATGATTTAAAAAATCAGCTTGCGCTTGCTTATGAAGGTGAAACCAAAAATATTAACGATAAACTTGCCATTGCTAAACCGATTGAAGAAGTTTTCCGTAACTCGCAAAAGGCTTTTAACGAATGGATAAAACTGGATATTAAAGACCGCACTACCAACCAACTGCTTTCCATGCTTGAATTTGACTTTTTTGAAGTATTGGACAGCGTAACAATCGCCCGTTCACGTAAACATATCCAAAAATATTATAATACTGCTGATATTGGCACGTTCCCCGAACGCTTAAAACCAATATCCAAACGGCCTCATTTAACAGACTTGGAAAATGAGGTTAATTATAATGCCATTTACCTGCAATTATCGTATTTAAATCTTGGCATATATACGCCTACAAAATATATACAAACTTCTAAAATTGCCAAATATAAAGATTTATACAGTAAGGAAGGCAAAGGCTTAACCCAGCAAGGACGTGAAGAAGGCATACGCAAATTAATGAGTATTAACCTTTTAAAACGCCTTGAAAGTTCTGTTTATGCTTTTAGTTTAACCGTACAGCGGATTAAAAATTTAATTGATACAACTATTGATAAAATAGAAGCTTTCCAAAACAATCCTTATAATGCAAATTTTGAATTTTTAGCCGCAGAAAGCATAAGTGCTTTTGATAGCGATTTTGACGATGACGATAAAAACCTTGACGATTTTGTTGTAGGCAGAAAATTAAAAATTGATATTAGGGATATGGATTCTGTTTCCTGGCTTAGGGAGCTTAAAGCAGACGCGCAGGTTTTGCAGACTTTAGAAAGTATGATTGCAAATATTACACCGCAGCATGATATTAAACTGCAAACTTTGCTTGCGCAGATTGATGAAAAATTAAAACATCCTATAAATCCTGGCAATAAAAAAGTATTAATTTTTACTGCATTTTCTGATACGGCAGATTATCTTTACAAAAATGTCAGCGTATATGTGAAAAATAAATATAATTTAAACGCGGCAGAAATTACCGGCACTGTTGACGGCAGGACGACCATACCTAAATTAAGGGTTGATTTAAACACAGTGCTTACCTGTTTTTCGCCTGTATCCAAAGATAAAAATATTTTGATGCCGGGTAATACAGACGAAATAGATATTTTGATAGCAACGGACTGCATTTCTGAAGGCCAAAACCTGCAAGACTGCGATTATTTAATTAACTATGATATTCACTGGAACCCGGTAAGAATTATTCAGCGTTTTGGGCGTATCGACCGTATTGGCAGTAAAAATAGCTGCATTCAGTTGGTAAACTTTTGGCCAGATATGACGCTGGACGACTATATTAATTTAAAAGCGCGTGTAGAAACAAGAATGCGTATTTCGGTAATGACTTCTACCGGCGATGACGATTTAATTAACGCCGAAGAAAAAGGCGACCTTGAATACCGTAAGCAGCAGCTTAAACGCTTGCAGGAAGAAGTTGTAGATATTGAAGAAATGTCCAACGGTATTTCCATTATGGATTTAGGTTTAAACGAATTTAGAATGGATTTGCTGGATTATATGAAAACTAACCCGGATATTGAAAAAGCGCCGCACGGCTTGCACGCTGTTGTGCCTGCCGGTGCGGATATGCCGCCTGGCGTAATATTCATACTCCGCAATATCAATAACAGTGTCAATATTGATAACCGCAATAGAATACATCCGTTTTATATGGTTTATATCAGCACGGAAGGTGAGATTATCTGCAACTATCTCGACCCGAAAAAGCTGCTTGATGACATCCGCTTTTTGTGCAAAGGCAAAGCCGAACCGCTATTTAACCTTTGCCGCCAGTTTAATGCAGAAACCAACGATGGCAAAAATATGAAAGCTGTGTCGCAGCTTTTAACAGAAGTGATAGAATCAATAATTGATGTAAAAGAAGATAAAGACCTTGACAGTTTATTTAAAACCGGCGGAACAACAGCTTTGCTTTCGCAGGTATCGGGGCTTGATGATTTTGAACTGATTTGCTTTTTAGTTGTAAGATAAGAGGTAAAAAATGTTTAATTTGCCGCAAACAACAGAATTTAATAAACGTGTGCCAAAACAAAAGTTTTATGAACATTTACCGGCTAACGCAAAAATAAAAAGCCTGTTTGCCGCGCAGATAAAAACAATTTATTGGCGCAACAAAATAGCGGCAAGCACGCTTAATATCAGTGCTGGCGTAACCTTGCCAGAACTGGAAGTTTTTGAAGTAAAACTAAATACTCCAGATATTAATGAAAGTGTTTTGCGGCAAATTGATTTGGCAATACCGTATTATATTCTGTTTTTGCTTGAATATGACGGTAAATATAAAGCTGCTATCAGCTTTAAAGAAGTAACAGAAAACAAGAATATCAAAGTAAATAATTATTACTACACAAACTGGCTTGATGAACAAGAACTGCCGCTAAAAATGGAAGGCTTAAACATTGATACTGTTTACGAAAATTTTGTACGGCAAATAGCAGGGCAAAGTTTAGAAAAGCAGGAAAACACAAATTTAAAACAAAGCATTGCCAAAGCCGATGAAAAAGCCAAACTACAAAAGCAAATAACAGCTTTAGAAAACAAAATACGCAAAGAAAAGCAGTTTAATAAAAAAGTTGAATTGAATATGGAATTGAAAAAATTGAAAAATTTGAATTTAATATGAGGTGAGTGGTTTTGAAAACTTTAGATTTAAAGCCAACTAAAGAAAATTTGTTAGAAATGTTTTTGAAAGATTCTATTGGGAGAAATGAAGAATTATATTATTTTGTAAATTTATTAAATTCAATAGAAGATAATGTTAGTATTGTTATAGATGCTCAATGGGGGAGCGGAAAAACTTTTTTTGTCAAACAAACTAAACTAATTTTAGATGCGTATAATAATCTTAATAAGGATAAATCTAATAATGAAGTAATAAAAAATAAATTTGGAAGTTATACAAGAAACAAGGGAGATTTAAAAATAAAAGATATGATTTCAGTTTATTATGATGCGTGGGAAAATGACAATGATATAGACCCTGTTTTATCAATAATTTACAATATTTATACTAATTCACATCAATTTTATGATAGTGTTAGTTTTAGAGATAGGCTATTAGAATCAGGAAAGTGTTTAGGTGCTTTTGTAGAATTGGTTATGGGCAGAGATATTAATAAGTTTTTTGATACGGTACAAGAAGCAACTAATATCAAAGAAATTTGGGCTGAAATAGAAAAACAAAAAGAATTGCAGAATGCAATAAATGATTTCTTTGATTCACTTGTTGAAGAAAATCAAAGAGTTATAATATTTATTGATGAACTTGATAGATGTAAACCAAGTTTTGCTGTTTTATTATTAGAACGGATAAAACATTACTTTAATAATGATAATATTACTTTTGTATTTTCTACTAATGCATTACAGTTGCAGCATACAATTAAAAAATTCTATGGTAATGATTTTGATGCTTATAATTATTTAGATAGGTTTTTTGATTTTCGTGTTACATTATTAGCTGTAGATACCGAGAAATATTGTAAGTTGCTTGGCCTTAATATAGAAACTGATGAGGTCGAAGAAAGTTATAAAAGGATAATAGATTATTTTGAATTTCAGTTAAGAGAAATTAATAAGTTTTACTCTTTAACTCAAATTGCAATATATAAAGTAAAAAATAGTAATGGCTGGGGATTTGCTGAACAAGAAACTTTTAAGTTTTGCATAAAATATATAGTTCCATTTATTATTGCTTTAAGAATGAAAAATTTAGAAGAATATTATGATTTTATTGATGGTAAAAATCCGCAAAAATTTATTGATATGCTTTTAAAAACTAACTTATTTAATATTGAAATACTTTTAAATAATAATGAAGCTTATGCTGATAGTGGTAATACTAGTAATAAGATATTAGTAAAAAAAGAAAGTAAAATAAAAGAATTTTATTCTTTTTTGTTTAATAAAAGAGATTATCGGCAATATAGAAATAATTTTGGAAATCTAACACTTCTGCATAATACAGGTGAAGAAATAAAAAAAGCAGTTAGTTTCATATCAAGTTTTGCTGATTATACAAAATAGGAGGACAACAATGAACAAGCCTAAGTTTGAAACACCGGATATGGTGGAAAAGAACATAGAAAAATTGGCGGAGATATTTCCGAATTGTATTACAGAAGCGCGTGATGAGAATGGAAAACTTAAAAAAGCCGTTAATTTTGAAATGTTGCAACAATTTTTAAGTACACAGTTCCCCCCCGAGGGTTCGCCGGAGCGGTACGAGTTCACATGGGTGGGGAAGCGTGCGGCTATTGCTGAAGCCAATAAGCCTATCCGTAAAACTTTGTGCCCTTGTAAAGCTGAAAGTAAAAATTGGGATACGACTGAAAATTTATATATAGAAGGCGATAATTTAGAAGTTTTAAAATTGTTGCAGGAAAGTTATTTGGGCAAGGTAAAAATGATTTATATTGACCCGCCTTATAACACCGGCAATGATTTTATTTATCGTGACGATTTTAAACAAACACAGCAAGAATATGATGAGCAGGTTGGTTTATTTGATGAGGATGAAAACCGCTTGTTTAAAAATACGGAAACTAACGGACGTTTTCATTCTGACTGGTGTAGTATGATGTACAGCCGCTTAATGCTTGCAAAAAATTTTTTAAGTGATGCCGGCGTAATTTTTATTAGTATAGGTGAAATTGAGCAAGCAAATATGAAATATATTTGTAATGAGGTGTTTGGAGAAGAAAATTATATTTCTTTAATTACAAGAATACAAAAAAGGGGTGGAAATAAAGGTAATTTCTTTAATCCTACTAATGACTACATATATGTATATTCAAAAAATAAATATGTTTTGGAAAATTTTGTTGAAACTAATATTGATGAAAGAATATACAATAAAATTGAAACTGAGGGTGCACGTATAGGTGAGAAATATGCAGAAGTAGTGTTGTATATGCCTAATTTGGATTATCGTCCAAATCAACGTTTTTATATAGATTGCCCTGATGGTAGTAAAATAATAACACCTGAAGGTAAAAGTTTTAGGTGGTCAGAAAGTAGATTTCAAGAAGAGTTGAAACAAGGTAATGTTATTATAAAAAGAAGCAAAAACTCTCAACTTATTAAAGAAGATGGAAGTAAAGCAGATTATATAGTTTATCAGAAAAGATATTATATTGATACTTTGAACAAAGGTAGTGCACGCCCTAATAATTTGATTGAAAGCTATCAAAACAATATGAGCAGTAAAGAATTAGAAGAAATTAATATTTTCTTTGATTATGCCAAACCAAGTGAATTGATAAAATATTTGTGTAAAATTTCTAAAGTGAAAAAGGAAGATATAGTTTTAGACTTCTTCTCTGGTTCCGCTACTACTGCGCACGCAGTTATGCAGCTTAATGCTGAAGATGGCGGGTGGCGCAAATTTATTATGGTGCAGCTGCCGGAAGTTTGCGATGAAAAAAGCGAAGCGTATAAAGCAGGTTATAAAAATATTTGTGAAATTGGCAAAGAACGCATCCGCCGCGCAGGCGAAAAAATTAAAGTCGATAACCCTTTAACAACGCAAGATTTGGATATTGGTTTTAGGGTATTTAAAGTTGACAGCAGCAATATGAACGATGTTTATTACAGCGCCGGTGAATACAGTCAGGATATGCTTGTTAATTTAGAAGATAATATTAAATCTGACAGAACGGATTTAGATTTATTGTTTGGCTGCTTGCTGGATTGGGGCTTACCGATTTCATTGCCGTATACATCTGAACAAATAGAAAATTATACAGTACATACTTATAACGAAGGCGATTTAATTGCCTGCTTTGATGAAAATATACCCGAAAGCGTTATTAAAAAAATTGCCAAACGCAAGCCTTTGCGCGCAGTTTTCCGCGACGCAGGTTTTGGCAGCAGCCCGGAAAAGATTAACGTAACGGAAATTTTTAAAATGCTTGCCCCTGATACTGATGTTAAGGTAATTTAGGAGGCGGCAAAATGAAGTTAAAATTTAAACACCAAAAATTTCAGGCAGATGCCGCTAAAGCCGTGGTTGATGTTTTTGCGGGTCAGCCATATTTAACAGCTAATTATTTAATTGACCGCGGCGATGATAAGCAGGGTACACTTATTAACGACCCATATTTTACCGGCTGGTGCAATCAGCCAATTGTGCCGCAGTTAAGCGATAATATTATTTTAGAAAACTTAAATAAAGTACAGCGTGTTAATTTAATTGCGCCATCGCCAAAGCTGGAAGGCAGGTACAATTTAACTATTGAAATGGAAACCGGCGTTGGTAAAACTTATACTTACATTAAAACAATGTATGAGTTAAATAAGCATTATGGCTGGAGCAAGTTTATTGTTGTTGTGCCAAGCATTGCTATCCGCGAAGGCGTGTATAAAAGTTTTGTGGTAACGCAGGAACATTTTGCGGAAGAATACGGCAAAAAGATACGCTTTTTTATTTATAATTCTGCCCAACTGACTAATATTGACCAATTTGCTTCGGACAGTGCTATGCAGGTTATGATTATTAATTCGCAGGCGTTTAATGCCAAGGGTAAGGATGCGCGCCGCATTTATATGAAATTAGAAGGATTTCGTTACCGCAAGCCGATTGATATTATTGCCAAAACAAACCCGATTTTGATTATTGATGAGCCGCAATCGGTAGAAGGCAAGCAAACCAAAGAACGCTTAAAAGAGTTTAACCCTTTAATTACGCTGCGCTATTCAGCAACGCATAAAGCGGACAGCATTTATAATATGGTGTACCGTTTGGATGCGATGGAAGCGTATAATAAAAAGCTGGTTAAAAAGATTGCCGTTAAAGGCGTAAGCAAGTCCGGCACAACAGCAACGGAAGGATTTGTGTATTTAGAAAGCATTAACTTATCTGATAAGAACCCAACGGCGACAATCAGCTTTGATTATAAAGGAAAAACTATCCGCCAGGTAACGCGCAAGGTAAGCGAAGGCTTTAATTTGTATGATAATTCCAACGGTATGGAAGAATACAAAGATCGGTACACGATTACAAGTATTGATGGCAGGGATAACTCTGTTCAGTTTTTGAACGGCATTAAAATTTTTGCCGGTGATGTTATTGGTAAAGTTAATGAAAATCAGCTGCGGCGTATACAAATTAGGGAAACAATTTTGTCGCATATTGAGCGTGAGCGTAAATTGTTTTATAAAGGCATAAAGGTACTTTCGTTATTTTTTATTGATGAGGTTGTGCATTATAGAAAATATGATGAAAGCGGCAATGCAGTAAAAGGCGAATTTGCCCAAATATTTGAAGAAGAATATAACGATATTATTAATCATTTTCAGCCGGAGTTTGGCGAAGAAGATTATTTAAAATATTTGGAAGTCATTAAAGCAGAAGATACTCATGCTGGGTATTTTTCAATTGATAAAAAGGGCAAGATGATTGACAGTAAAGTAGGTCGCGGCAAGGAAACATCGGATGATGTTGACGCTTACGACCTGATTATGAAAAATAAAGAGCTGCTGTTGGACAGGAATCCGCAGCGCTCGCCGGTAAGGTTTATTTTTTCACATTCCGCACTGCGCGAGGGGTGGGACAACCCGAATGTCTTCCAAATTTGTACGTTAAAACAAAGTACCAGCGAGGTACGTAAACGCCAGGAAGTAGGGCGTGGTTTGCGTTTGTGCGTTAACCAGGATGGTGAGCGTATGGACGCAGGTGTTTTGGGAGCTGACGTGCATAATGTAAATGTGCTGACTGTTATTGCCAGCGAGAGTTACAAGAAGATTACTGAAAAATTACAGGAGGAAATTGCCGAAGCAGTTGCCGACAGGCCTGTTAAAGTTACCGCTGCTTTGTTTGAGGGCAAGGTTATTAAAGACTTGCATGGCAATGAGCAGGTTATTGATAATGAACTTGCAAGCGCTATTATATTTGACCTTGTTAAACAGGATTATGTTGATAAAAAATATGCTTTAACCGACAAGTTTTATGAGGACAGGAAGAACGGCACAGTTAAAGTTGCGGAAGAAGTGCAAGAATATAAAGATGATATTATCAATGTTCTTGATTCTGTTTATAACAGCAAAGCAATGCAGCCTGAAAATGCGCGCAGCAATAACGTTGAACTGCATATAGACAGAAATAAGCTGGCAATGCCTGAATTTAAAGCGCTTTGGCAAAAAATAAATGCCAAATCTGTATATGTTGTAGATTTTAATACGGATGAACTAATAAAAAATGCTGTTAATGTTCTTAATGCCAAGCTGCGTATAAATAAAATTTATTTTAAGGTTGAAACCGGCGTAATGGAGCAAATAGAATCTAAAGAGGAGCTTGAAAAAGGTAAAGCCTTTATAAAAGAGCAGAATGCAACTTACGGCAGTGATAAAAAAATTACTGTTAACAGCAGTGTTAAGTATGATTTAATTGGCAAACTGGTGGAAGCAACGGGGCTGACGCGCAAGGATATTGTAAAAATATTAACCGGTATAGAAAAGCTTGTGTTTGACCAGTTTAAGGATAACCCGGAAGAATTTATTATTAAAGCTGCCGGACTGATTAATGATGAAAAAGCGACCGCGGTAATTCAGCACATAACTTACAATATGCTTGATGAAAAATATGATACGGATATTTTTACAGAGCCAACAATGAAAGGTAAACTGGATGTAAATGCAGTTAAAACCAAGAAACATTTGTATGACCATGTTTTGTATGATTCTGCCAATGAGAAAAATTTTGCACAGGAACTTGATGCAAATAATGATGTTGCGGTTTATGTAAAACTGCCGAATGGTTTTTATATTTCTACTCCGGTGGGCAAGTATAACCCGGACTGGGCAATTGCTTTTTATGAAGGTAATGTTAAACATATTTATTTTGTGGCAGAAACTAAAGGGTCATTATCCTCTTTACAGCTTAGAGATATTGAGAAAGCAAAAATACATTGCGCAAAAGAGCATTTTAAAGCAATCAGCAATGGCAGCGTTGTTTATGACATTGTAGATGGCTATGATGAATTAATGAATTTGTTAGTAAAATAACTTAAAATGTTTAATTTCCCGGCAAAGAGTTTTCTTTTTGCCGTTTTTTATTTATTTTTTTACTACTTTAATATCAGATATTTAAAATATAAAGGATTTCTTATATTTTTGTCGAATTAATTATTATATATTTTAGTGTGTTTTATGGAGTCTGTTATGGTGGATTATACTTTACTTGCAAAAGCTGCTTTGCTGCATGATATTGGCAAATTATGCTATCGTGCGGGGCTTACAAATGAGCCGGAAACATATCCCGAATATGGTGCCCGGTGGCTGGCGCGTTTATTGCCCGAAGATGATGAAGCCATGCAGCAGCTTCTGCGCTGCATAAGCTATCACCGCAGGCGCGATTTTGAAGCAGTAAAACTTAAAGACGATGATTTGGCATATTTAGTTTATTTTGCCGATACGATTGCATTCGGCGCAGAAAAGACCGAACGCCGCCAGGATGATAAGTTTGATGCTTCGCTGTGCCTGGAATCGGTATTTAATTATTTTTCGGACCACGATACTTATAAGCGCTATTTTTTGCCTAAAGAAATAAATACCGGCAAAGAAATTAATTACGCAGTGCGTGATAACATTAAAGCAAGCCCGGAAGATTATTTAAAACTTTTAAAAATAATTGAAAATAAATTAAAGCAAAAGCCTTTGGCGCAGATGTACCCCTATGAGCTTTTGCAGGTGCTTGAGGATGCCCTTTATTATGTGCCGCTTACGGTACGCGAGGATTTGCCGCGCGATATTTCGATGTTTGAGCATGTAAAAATAACGGCGGCGCTTGCGGTAAGTATAGCCCATTATTTTGAAGCTAACGGAATTACTTCGTATGCTTCGCTTTGTGAAAAGCAAAAAATTGCCCAAATACAAAACGAGCCGCTGTTTTTAATTGTTTCTGCCGATATTGCCGGCATTTACGGCTTTTTAACAACCCCGGCAGAGCAGTCGCCGCTTGCAACCATGCGCGGGCGCTCGCTGTATCTGGAATATTTTTCGCAGCTTATAGCAGACGAACTTGTAAATTATTTAAAACTTTCACGTGCAAACATTATTTATACCGGCGGCGGGCGTTTGTATTTGCTGGCGCCTAATACTCCGCAGTTTAAAGAGGGTGTAAAAACTTTTGCGGAGTACATTAACGGGTGGCTGCTGCAAAACTTTGGCACTCAGCTTTATGTATCTGTCGGCGCGGCGGAATTTACGCCGGTAGAGCTGGTTGGCAGGCAGCTTGGCAGCGATATTATGGCGCGTGCCGATTTGCAGGTGGAAAACAATAAAAAGAACCGCTATTCGGAAGCGGTTCTGGCAGGGCTGTTTGACCCTGAAAGCAGTTTTAACCACAACGAAGCGGCTTCGGAATGCTGCGTATGCCACAGAAATGTTGCTGCTGCCGATGAAGGGCGCAAAGACGGCCTGTGTAGCAACTGCCGTGCGCTGCTTGAACTCGGCAAAGCCTCTTTTATGGATGACAAGGTGCTGGCAGTATGTTCAAACCGCATCAGCGGATGTATTGCGGTGCCGGGCTATAAAAGGGTGCTGTACTTAAAAATAATAGCTGCCAAAGATTTGGAAAAATTTAAGCAGCATAATAAACTGGCATATCTTTACAGTATTAAAGGCGGAGCTTCCGATAACTGCCCGTATTTCCGCATCCGCCGCTGCGATTACTGTGTGCGCGATGCCAAAAGCGGCAGGCTGCCCGATATGAAGATGCTGGCGGCCAAAAGCATGGGCGAAACCTATACAGGTGTTAAGCGCCTGGGCGTTTTAATGGCGGACGTCGATGCTATCGGCATAGCTTTAAAAGCAGGTTTTTACCGCAACGATTTGCCCGACCCGCTGAGGTATCTTACATTATCGAGGCAGGCGGCGTTTTCCGGCAGGCTGTCATTCTTTTTTAAAGTAATTTTAAATAAAATTTTTAAAGGCGATATGCAGAACGTTTCCGGTAAAGTAACGCCGGTGTTCAGGCTGTTTAACAAGCCCAAGCAGCTTTGGCGCAATATACACGTAATTTACAGCGGCGGCGATAACATTTTTCTGCTTGGCGCATGGGATGACGTTGTGGAAGTGGCGGTTGATATTCACCGCGCGTTCGAAAGCTACACCAACGGCAAACTGGCATTTTCGGCTGGCATAGGTATGTTTACGCCCGATTTCCCCGTAAGCCAGATGTTTATTCAGGCGCAGCTGCTGAAAAAAACCGCTAAAAATGTTCCGGGTACCGGCAAAATTGCTTTGTTCGGGCAGAATGCAGATTATGTAAGCGGCCCGGAGGGCGGGCTGGCCCATGTTTATGACTGGAACGTTTTTGAAAAACAGGTTTGCGGTGAAAAACTTAACTTTTTAACAAACAATTTAAGTTTTGGCATTGCCGCAGTACCCGGCAAAATAAAGGCCGACAGGAACACTTTGTATAAGCTGCACGGCGTACTTGCCGCAGCGGCAGGCAGGTTTAATCTGGCCCAGTTTGCTTATGCGGTTGCTCTGCTTGAACCGAAATCGGAAAATGCCGCACAGGCGGAAATATATAATAATCTGCGCAGCAGGCTGTATGCTTGGGCGCTTGATACGGAAGGGCGCAGGCAGCTTTTAACGGCGCTGGAACTTTTAATTTACAGTTTGCCCAATGCGCCTAAGGAGGACTTTTAATGGATATTATAGCCAGGGCCGAAAATGCCATTAAAGGCATTATGGTTAAAGACAAATTTAATAATAATGTACTGCTGCTAAAAACCGGCCATATCCGTAAGTTTTTAACTTCGGTCAACCTTGTGCGCGACCGCGTGGAGGTTTATAAAATGCGCGGTCAGGAGCCGGACAGGCTGCCGCCGGAACTGGTTGCGGAGGTAAAATTTTTAAAAGTTAAATTAATGTATCTGGCCGGGCGCGAAAAAAATATTGTTGGCGCGTTTGTAGAAAAATCCGGGCTGATAGAAATGATTGACAGCATTGGCGACAGTACGGAAAGGTTTGACACTTTTGCCAAATACGTACAGGCGCTGGGGGCATTTCATAAATTTTACGGAGGCAAGGATAAATAATGAAGCAGGCGGTTTTAAAAGGAAAGTTTTTAATAGAGGCTGTTATTACTCTGGTAACGGGGCTGCACATTGGCACCTCCAGCGATTTTACTCCTATCGGCGCGGTAGAAAGCCCCTTTGTGCGCGACCATTTTACCAAAGTTCCCATTATTCCGGGCAGTTCGCTTAAAGGCAAGCTGCGCACTTTGCTGGCTAAAATGCGTTCGCCGGGTTATGTTTTAAATAAAATTGAAGATGACGACGAAATTATCTGCCGTTTGTTCGGTTCTACTTCCAAAAACGGTGTTATAGGCGCACGCCTGCAATTTTATGATGTATTTGTAACGCCGGAAAGCATTGAAAAAATAAGCCGTATGGACACCGATACCTACATGGGCGAAGTAAAATTTGAAAACTCCATTACAAGGCTTACGGCAACGGCAATACCGCGCCAGATTGAAAGGGTGCCGGCAGGTACCGATTTTGCGTTTAAACTTGTGTACAACATCGAAAACGAAAAGGAAATCGAAGAAGATTTCGCAACCTTATCGGCAGCGCTTATGATGCTGCAGATGGACTACCTTGGCGGCCATGGTTCGCGCGGTTACGGCAGGGTGGCTTTCAGTAATTTTTCGGTGCGGTACGCCGGTTTAAACAAAAATCTTGAGGAGTATGCCGGAAGGCTTAAAACTGCTCTTGAAGGAAGCTGCTTAAAATGAAGTATTATATTTTGCAGTTTAAGTTTTTAACTCCGGTGCATTTTGGCACTGCCGAAAATAAAAAAAGCGGCAATTTGCAGTCTTTTAACTGCTGCGCCGATACTTTTTTCAGCGCGCTTGTAACGGAAACAGCTGCGCTTGACGGAGAGCTTTGCAGCCGGTTTATTGAAGCCGTGCAAAAGGGCGGGCTGCTTTTCAGCGATTTTCTGCCTTATTACAGCGGCGCGGAAGAAGAACTGTATGTGCCGGTGCCGTATAACTGTAAGGAAAAAGTAAATCCGCTTGATTTGCAGCTGTCTTTTAAAGAATTATGTTTGCAGTATGAAGCGCTGCGCGACCACGAAAATATGGCTTATATCCGCGTAAGCGGCATTTATGATTACCTGCACCCGTATGAAAGCACGGCTAAAGAGCAGGAAAAGCACGATTTTGGCTGGAGCGGCGTACAGCGCAGGCTTGATTTCAGAAACGGCGGGCGGGCATATTATGTTAGTAATTATACTTTTGCGGAAGGTGCCGGGTTATACTGCATAGTTGGGTTGGATGACAGAACTTTGATTGAAGGGCTTGTTAAAGCGGTGGAACTGCTTGGGCTGGGCGGCATTGGCGGCAGGCGCAGCAGCGGTTTTGGCAAGTTTGTATTAAAAGGCGCTCCGCAGCTTTTAAGCGAAGACTGCGGCGGTGATGCCGGAATGCTTAAGGTTTTGCTCGAAAACAAAACAAGTAGCCTGCAAATGTCGCTTTCCGTATTGTGCCCGGTGCAGGAACAAATTGCCACCGTAAAAAAAGGTGCGTTCAGTTTATTAAAACGCAGTGGTTTTGTTTATAACCAGAACTCGCAGAATTTTGAAAAACGCAGCAGTGTATACATGTTAAAGGCGGGTTCGTGCTTCCCCGAAAGGGTTGAAGGTCGCCTGCTTGAATTTACGGCTTTGGGGGCGCAGCACGCCGTGTACCGCTATGGCAAGGCCGTATATATGGGGTTGCCTGTATGAGTATCAGTAATTTTGAATATAAAAAAATGTCTGTAACCTGCCTGGGCCCGGTGCATATAACCGACGAAGTGGGAACGGTATACAGCTATCAGTATTTATACGATGCCGGCAGCAGGCGGGTATATTTTTTGAATGAACGCCTGTGGGTAAAATTTTTGTATAAACACAATTTGCTGGCAGAGTTTGAAGAACTGATAAAAACCAGGCTGCGCGCCGGGACTTTGTGCGAATGGGTTCAGGAAAAAGGTTTTAAAATAGAAGATTTGGGCGATGCCGTAACAGATTATGCCAATGTTGAAGTAGCACCGGAAATACTGGCTGCCAATAAAATGCGCCTTACGGAAATTGTGCGCACCGTGCACAATGTTGAAGGCCAGCCGTACATACCGGGCAGCAGCATTAAGGGCGCGCTGCGCACAGGGCTGCTGTTCAGCCTGCTGCTGCAGGAAGACAAGCTGCGTAATGCTGCCTGGGCCGAAGTCAGCCGTATTATTAATGACAACAGGCTGCGCGATAAAAATTCTGCCTTTGCCAGGCTTGCGCAGAAGTTGGAAATTGTGCTGCTGCACCGTTTAAAAATACCCAAAAACGAGTACAGTGCGGAATTAATGCCGCAGGCCAGCATGAACTGCAGCATTATGAAAGGCTTGTCGGTAAGCGATTCATACAGCAGCGGCAAAACAATACCTGTAATTGTGCAGAAGCGCGAGGCTGTATATATTGTTAAAACAGGGCAGGTAAAAACAAAAAACCTTACCTTATTCCGTGAATGCCTGCCGCCGGGCGCGCATCAGCATTTCAGCATAATGCTTGATAAAGCGGTGTTTGGCGGTATCGGTATTACCTCGGCGGCAGAACTTATTAAATGGCAGCGTGATTTTACCGATTTTGTGCTGCAGCGTGAAAAAAATATTTTTGGGCAGGCACTAAAACAGGAATTTGCCCGGGCAGAAAACGCCAATTTATTTTTGGGCAGCGGCAGCGGCTTTTTAAGCAAAAGCCTGCTGCTGGCACTTGCGCCGGACCAAAAATCGTTTACAAATGCGGCAGCGGTAATTTTGCATAATAATTTTTATAAGCACGCGCACCTGCGGCTTGATAAGTTTGCTGCGCCGCGTGGCCTGCAAACGGCAAAAACGCATAAAGGCATAACTTTAATGGGCGTCTGCGCAGTTACGGAGGAATAATTATGCTGCAAATTTGGGAAGTTTTATTGCAGCTGCCGGAAGGGCAGCGCCTGCATCAATCGTTTGGCAGCGTGCTTCATGGCGCGCTGATGCAGTACGCCCATACGGATTTTGCGGAAGCCATGCACCGTTCTGCGCTGCGCCCGTTCAGCCAGTTTGTGTATTACGATAAGGCACGCGGCAGCGCAGTATGGCAGCTTGCGGCGCTTAACAAAGAAGCTGCGGAAGAAATTTTATATGCGTTAGGCAGGCTGCCGCAAAATTTATATTTAAAGCAAAAAGAATATGTGGTACAATTAAGTAAACCGCAGCCGGTAAAGCAAACAAGCTATAAAGACATGGCAGAGCAGTTTTTTACTATGCCGCAGCCTCCGCGCCAGGCAGAATTTAATTTTATAACTTCCGCATCGTTTAAGGCGTTTGGCAGTTATAAAATTTACCCGGATAATGTTTATATTTTCCGCAGCCTTTTAAAACGCTGGAACGCTTTTTGCGGCGGGCTTGTGCTTGAAGAAAATAATCTTGAAGAACATTTGGCGCAGGCGGTGAAGGTTACCGGCTATAATTTATCTTTGCAGCAGTATTCTGTCGGCGGTGCGCCGATAGACGCGTTTAAAGGCCGTTACAGGCTGCTTTTCCGCGGTACGCAAAGCCAGAACAGGATTGCGGCGCTTTTAGCCGCATACGCCGAATATGCCGGTATAGGCGTTAAAACAGCGCTGGGCATGGGCGGTGTAAAAATAAGTTTTTTACCCTGATACAGGGACGGACGCCGTTAAAATTAACGAACCCAATCATCATTTCTTAAAACAATTGGCCTCTTTAGGGGACGGAAAAATTTTTGTAAAATGCGCGCTCAGATATTGCATTTTTATTAAATGAGTGTTAGGATATGGCTTAACAGTTATTTGAGGGGGCATGGTGCATGATTACGTATCGTCGAGCTACGTTTGATGATGTAGAAAATATTCATAAACTACTGAATGATTATGCGCACGAAGGCTTGATGCTGCCGCGCGCACGCAACGCAATTTACGAAAACCTGCGTGATTATATTGTGGCGATTGAAAATAACCGCCTGATTGGCTGCGGTGCGCTGCATTTTGTGTGGGACAGGCTTGCGGAAATACGCTCGCTTGCCGTTGACCCGGAACGCAAAACAAGCGGCATAGGGCGCAACATTGTGCATTTGTTGGAAAAAGAGGGGATAGAGCGCGGCGTAAAAATGTTTTTTACGCTTACTTACCAGCCAGGCTTTTTTGCCAAGTGCGATTATATTGAAACAGCCAAAGAGAAATTGCCGCAGAAAGTATGGAAAGAATGTGTTTATTGCCCGCAGTATCCGTACTGCAACGAAATTGCTTTTGTAAAAACCACTGTTGATTATGAACCCGGCGACATTATGTTTTAAAAGTAAATTAAAAAAAATCCCGCTCAGTGAGCGGGATTTTTTTGTACGCAATTTGTCAAAGGAAAGTTAAATTATTTTTTCTCTACAAGTTTAAGAGGAACGGAAATTTTGGCATCAATTTTTTCGCCTTTAGCAAGTTTAACGGCAGCTTCAAGGCCCTGCTGACCCATCAGTTCCGGCTGCTGGGCAATGGTAGCGGCCATGGTGCCTGCTTCAACAGCTTTCAGGCCGTCGTCAGTACCGTCAAAACCAACGATAAAGATTTGTTTGCCTGCGCTCTTGGAGGCTTCGATAGCACCGAGAGCCATTTCGTCATTCTGGGCAAAAATTGCCTGAATGTCGGGGTTGGCCTGCAGCATGTTTTCGGAAACGGTCAGGCCTTTGGTACGGTCAAAATCAGCAGACTGTTTAGCTACAACGCTTAATTTCTGGTCGGCAACTTTATGGAAACCTTCGCCGCGTTCACGGGTTGCGGAAGCACCGGGGATGCCTTCGAGTTCAGCAACTTTTACGCCTTCGCCAAGTTTTTTAATAATGTATTCAGCAGCCATTTCGCCGCCTTTTACGTTATCGGAAGCAACAAGGGAAGCAATGGTGCCTTTGTCGGCGCTGCGGTCCAGAGCAATTACAGGAATCTTTGCTTTATTGGCAGCTTCAACAGAAGTGGAAATGGCAGCAGAGTCAACCGGGTTTACCAAAAGTACGCTTACGCCCTGCTGGAGCAGGTCTGCAACGTCGTTAGCCTGTTTTGCCGGGTCGTTCTGGGCATCAACAATTTTTACGTTAACGCCAAGCTCTTTGGCTTTTGCTTCAACGCCGTCTTTAACGGAAACAAAGAACGGGTTGTTTAAAGTAGAGATGGAAAAACCGATAGTGGTAGTGCCGCTTTTTTTATCGGCAGCCGGGGCAGCTTCTTCTCCGGAGCTGCAGCCAGCAATAAGCATTACCGACATCATAAGTACTGCCATAACAGCTAATAAAGTTTTTTTCATTTAAAACATAACCTCCTACGATTTTTTGCGGTCCATAAGAACTGCAAGTAAGATAACTATACCTTTGACAACTTGCTGATAAAAGCTGGATACGTTAAGAATATTAAGGCCGTTGTTAAGGGTACCGATAATAAGTACGCCGATAAGCGTGCCCACGATACGGCCTTTGCCGCCGGAAAGGCTTGTGCCGCCGAGAACTACTGCCGCAATGGCGTCAAGTTCATAACCGGTGCCTGCGGTAGGCTGTGCGGAGTTAAGGCGCGAAGTTAAAATAGCGCCTGCCAGTGCGCAGAACAGGCCGGTAATTGCATAAGCAAAAATTTTAATGCGTTCAATTTTAATGCCGGCAATAAAGGAAACTTTTTCGTTGCCGCCGACAGCGTAGGTTTTGCGGCCCAGCGGTGTTTTGTTAAGAATAAACCAGCAGAGGGCAAACATTAAAAGCATAACAACTGCCGGTACAGGAATGCCTGCAAAATAGCCCTGGCCGAACATATGGAACAGCTGGTTGTCGGTTAAGCTGCTGATAGGGTTGCCGTCGGTGTAAACCAAAGTCAGGCCGCGGAAAATAGTCATGGTTGCCAGAGTGGCAATAAAGGGAGCAACCTTGCCGTAAGAAATTACAACGCCGTTAATAGTGCCGAGAATAAGGCCGATAATGGCAGCAACTACAATGCCCATAATCGGGTCCATGCCGCCTTTAATTAAACTTGCCATAATTGCACTGGAAAGAGCCAGCGTACTGCCGACGGAAAGGTCGATGCCGCCTGTAAGGATGACAAAGGTCATGCCGAAGGAAATCAGTGCGTTAATGGAAACCTGGCGCAGCAGGTTTTTTAAGTTGGACGGGTCGATAAAGCTGCTGTTTAAAGCAGATATAACAACAAAAAGTACAATTAACCCGATTAACGGGCCCATTTTTCTAACTAAGGCAGAAACGTTCATCTGTTATATTCCTCCTGTTGCAAGGGTGATGATATTTTCCTGGGTTGCTTGGTCATGCGGTATTTCCCCGGCAATTTTGCCTTCGTGCACAACAAGGATGCGGTCGCTCATGCCGATAACCTCCGGCAGGTCGGAAGAAACCATGATAATGGCAACACCCTGTGCGGTAAGTTCGTTCATCAAATCGTAAATATCGCGTTTGGCGCCTACGTCAATGCCGCGCGTAGGTTCGTCCATAATGATAATGGACGGGTGCATGCCAATCCATTTTGCTATAACAACCTTCTGCTGGTTGCCGCCGGAAAGCGCACCGGCCGGAAGCTGGATGGAATTGGCTTTAACGCCGAGCTTGTGCGATAATTCGTTGGAGAAATTAAATTCCTTTTTATCGTTGATGACGCTTTTTGAAGCGAAGGTATCAACGCTTGGCAGGGCAATATTTTTTAAAATGGAAAAGTCCAGAATCAGGCCTTCGGTTTTGCGGTTTTCGGTAATAAAACCAATGCCTGCCTTAATGGCGTCTTCCGGTTTTTTGATGTTTATTTTCTGTCCGTGCAGGTAAACTTCGCCCTGGCGGCAGTCATCAATGCCAAACAGCGCGCGCATAATTTCCGTGCGTCCGGCGCCCATCAGCCCGGCAACGCCCAAAATTTCGCCTTTGCGCAAATTAAAGGAAACGTGGTCGAACACGCCCGGCTGGCACAGGTTTTTAACTTCCAGAACCACTTCGCCGGGTTCGGTGGTGCGTCCGGGATAATATTCCGTAATTGCACGGCCAACCATATCCTGTACTACTGCTTCCATGGTGGTGCTGCGTGTCGGGCGGCAGCTTATGGAGTGGCCGTCGCGCATAACGGTAATGGTGTCGCAGTGGGTAAATACTTCTTCCATACGGTGCGAAATATAAACAATGGCTACGCCTTTGTCCTTTAATGCGTGCATAACTTCAAACAGTTTGGCGGTTTCACGTTCGGTAAGCGCCGCGGTAGGTTCGTCCATAATTACAACTTTGGCGTCCAGCATTAAATTGCGGATGATTTCCGTCATCTGCTGCTGACCTACGCTGCATTCGCCGGCTTCGGCGTCAAGCGGCAGCTCAATGCCAATCTGCGCGCATTTTTCTTCGGCCAGTTTACGCATTTTTTTAGTGTCGAGTATGCCGAAGGAGTTGGTAATCTGCTTCATTAAAAACAGATTTTCAAGTATTGAAAGGTTGGGCCAGATGTTAAGCTCCTGGTGAATGAAGGCAATGCCGTGGTTTTCGGCATCACGTGCGTTTTTAAAATGTACTTCCTGGCCGTCAACGAAAATTTTGCCCGCATCGGCTTTGTGTATGCCGGTGAGGATATTCATCAGCGTTGACTTGCCGGCCCCGTTTTCGCCCATCAGCGCGTGGATTTCCCCGGAATGCAGTGTGAAATCAACCCCGCGCAGAACTTCGTTGGAACCGAAGGCCTTTGAAATACCTTGCATGGTAATTTCCATAGCTGACAGTACTCCTTTAAATCAGAATATAACGCCGGAATGTAAAATTACATTGGCAAACGGTGTTGTTTCACCGGTACGTATAACTGCTTTAGCGGTTTTGGTGGCCTGCTTAAAATGTTCGTGGTCGGTAACAATCCATTCTTTGCCGTCAAACAGTTTGTGCATCTGCTGCCAGCATTCTTCGTTTTTGCTCTGCATTTCGGCAGCAACATGGATTTTTTCAATTTCCATATATTTGGCAAGTTCTTCAACAACTTCCAAAAAACGCGGCGTGCCGAGTTTCAAGGCAAGGTCAATCTTTTTTACGCCGTCCGGTACAGGCAGCCCGCAGTCGCCGATAACGATAGTATCGGTGTGCCCCATATCTGCCAGTACTTTGGCAATTTCGCTGTTTAAAATTCCTATTTTCTGCATTCGGACAACATCCCTTCCACTTCATCTAAATAAGGCATTCCGCCCTGTGCGCCGATTTTTTGTACAGATAAGGCGGCTGCCGCATTGGCAAAAGTAATGCTTTCGGACATGGTTTTGCCGGAAGCGCGTGCAACGGCGAAAGCACTGTTGAAAGTGTCGCCTGCGCCGGTAGTATCAACTGCCTGCACTTTAAAGGCGGGCACGGTATTAATTGCGCCGTTTTCGGCATAGGCAACGCCTTTGCTGCCGAGCGTCATTAAAAGGCGGCCTTCGTTTTCCAAAAGTATTTCTTCGGTGCTTTTACCGGGAAAAAGAGCCTGCGCTTCATGTTCGTTAGGCGTTATAAAGGCGGCGTCTTTGGCCCAGTCCTGTGCGCCTTCAAGAACAGGCGCCGGGTTCAGCAATGCTTTTACTCCGGCTTCCGCACATTTTTTTAAGGTGTGGGCAATGGCGGCGGCAGGAATTTCGTGCTGCAGCATTACCATATCGCAGCCTGCAATCTGCGGCCAAGCTTCATCTATAAGTTCAGGCGTTACAAGGTCGTTGGCGCCTTTAATAACAATAATGCTGTTATCGCCTTCGGCAAGCGTAATGTGCGCGGTGCCGGTAGTTACGCCGGGCACAACCTTTACGTTTCCGGTATCAAC
>ULMB01025797.1_pt1 | contig 25855 bp, 28 predicted proteins | sample 1951571 | NCBI WGS metagenome assembly ULMB01 (sample SAMEA4835542, study PRJEB28245) | human gut metagenome | biome: gut microbiome; material: fecal sample | place: Denmark | collected 2008 | reverse complement strand
GTGTTCGGCCGTATCCGCGTCGTGTCGGATCAGTTCGACGATATGTTCCAATGCGATGTCTGTGGGTTTCAGTCCCCTGTAGCCTCTGAACAGGCTGAGCGTTGTTTTTTTCATAATAAAAGAAGTTTTTTAGGTAAACATTCGTGTCCGTCTCGGTTTGTCCGTCGTGACAGTGTTGCGAAGTAGCAAATTACTCACGAAACCGCCAAATTCCTCGGTACCCACATGTCAGTACCGAAAACGGGCAGATTTAATGGTTTTAACGAATCTTAGCAGAGTTGTTACGCATGATATAGCGATAAATTAAATTCAAATGTTAAAACAAATACTGATAAAATTATGAAAGCAGCTTATTTTTTCAGTCCCCATTTAGGGGAATATATCATGCAATTGCAACACGTTGTTCCCGTCGACGGACGTCTGTTGAGTGAAGAAAGTCTGGCCCGTCGGGCCCGCATGTCCAAGACCACTGTCGAGCGGATAAAAAAGGGGTAGAAAAGCATCTGTATGCCTACTACGCCATCCTTCGTATCTATTGGGAAGCCTGTCAGGACAGTCAGGTTCTTCCTCCGGACCGTTTCCTCCGTGAGCTCCACCGCAGTCTGGAAGCCGATCACCGGCTCCGTCACGGCGACTGATGCCAACGTGTTGCAGGACCGGCCCGGTGCCGGTCCCTGCTTTTTCGGCAGTGTGCCACCCTGGCCTCCCGAAAACGCAACTTCTCTCTATATAGATACAAGGTTATTGAATTGTTAATGGTTTTAACGATCACTCTCCCCTGCGCGCGCGTGAGAAAGGTGTATATAGGGGGTGGAAGGGTGTCACAGAAACGTTAAAAACGCATTTTTGGGATACGAATGTCGTGATAGATCTGCTTGATAAGAGATACATGCTACAATCCCAGTTTTAACCCCAGATGAATTTTTGACAAAACGATAAGATTAACCATTAATCCCATGTCCTACGCCGCCGACATCGAATCCATCTTCAACCCGTGCAATCTCGATGAAGATTGCAGCTATATAGCCCACCTGTTATCGCCCTACGAGAAACTCATCGTAGCGCGTATGGATGCAGGAGACTACACCTGTGCCGTCACCGTGTTTCTTGAAATCCTGGAAACCCTGACGCGTCATTTTGTAGCGGATGAGCACTATACCTATTTCGACGACATGTATAGTCCGGAGTATGTTTGCGATGGCATTATGCAGGCCATGAACCGCAGGATAGAGCAAGGCCTGTTTCCGATAGCGGAACAAGCCCGTCTGAAGGCAGGTCTCGAGCAGGTGAGGCAGTCGGAAGCCTGTCAGGATTATGGGGTGTTGCTGATGATGCTTTGAGAATCTGTGTTCATCCACGTCATCCGTGGTGAAAAATATTCTCCCTCTGTGAAACTCTGTGTTCTCTGTGGTGAAAAGACGCCTGTCTTCTTTTCCGCTTGGCAGACGGGCATCTGGTCAAGCGATATGTAAACGAAATCCCTCAGTGGGCAAAAGGTATTTATTCCTCGATTCTGTAGCGATAATATTATCTCTGTGAAACTCTGTGTCCTCTGTGGTGAATTACAAATCATCTTCTAATGATATACCTGAAAAAACTCCCTTTTGTCGACACCTTTGACTCCATGCGTGAAGTGGTTGAGATAGACAACCTGGCAAACCTGAAGAAGCACCTGTCGGCGCTCCACAGCTGGGTCCCCTCCCACTACCGTAAGGCAGATTATACGCTGGTGATCGACGCATCCTTCGTCACCGACCCCTTGCGGTTGCTCAGCGCGTTGCCTACCCCGGAACAGAAGGCGGTCATGACCCTGGTAGGCATGAAAGCCGACGAATACCTCACTTGGCCTCTGGACGAAGATGAAGAGCTGATGATGCAGACCCTCCATCTGGTCATCTCCTACGAAGACGGAGACCAGTGGCGGCTCTACATGCCCGACTGCATCCGTCGGGAACTGTACCGTGCGCAACGCGCCGAATTCATGAACCTGCTCAGCAGGATGTCGAGGCTAAAATAGAAAACAGAATAAGGTGGCGCATTCACCATTTATCATTTATCATTAACCATTAGCTAACTCCGGTTTTTGAAAACTTCAAGAGGAAGGCCTCCAAAAAAAGGCTTTCCCGATGGGGTATGTCAAAATTGGAGGCTTACTTTTGTTTCTTTTTAGATTTTATGGCTATTAATCAGTTAAAGGCCGGTGCATTTTTATCGTATGTCTTGTTAGGAGTGAATACGATAATAGGTTTGCTTTATACACCCTATCTTTTACGGATGTTAGGCAAATCGGAATATGGTCTGTATTCTTTAGCTGCATCAGTTATTGCGTATCTGACAGTTCTGGATTTAGGATTTGGCAATGCAATAGTACGCTATACCGCAAAATTCCGCGCAGAAGGGAAAAAGGAAGAACAGTACGAAATGTTTGGGATGTTTTTCCTTCTTTATCTGGTGATAAGCGTAATTTCGTTTATTGTGGCGATGGTACTGGTATGGAATGTCAATGCTATTTTCGATGCGAATATGACTGTGGAAGAGGTAGAGCGAATGCGTATCATTCTTCTATTGATGGCATTTAATTTGGCCTTTACCTTCCCGATGAGTCTTTGGGGCTCTATTATCACCGCTTATGAAGATTTTGTATTTCAAAAATTAATCAACATAGCTCGTACAATACTGAATCCTCTGGTGATGATTATCCTGTTATATTGGGGATATAAAGCTGTGGCTTTGGTGGTTGTTACTACGGTATTCAATATTCTAACCTTAAGTATCAATCAGATTTATTGTAAACGAAAACTACATGTTAAACTCTATTTCCGTAAAATAAAGTGGGGATTTTTGAAGGAAGTATCGATTTATTCCTTTTGGATATTTCTGAATGCCATAATGGATCGAATTTATTGGAGTACCGGACAATTTGTTTTGGGTATTTACAAAGGAACGGCATCTGTGGCTGTCTATGCAGTGGCAATCCAACTGAAGGATATGTTCTTCATGTTTTCAACGGCTATCAGTTCCGTGTTCCTTCCAAGAGTTACTTCAATGGTCACTAAGGGGGCTTCGGAAAATGAAATCTCAAATCTGTTTATAAAGACCGGCAGAATTCAATATTTAATAATGGCCTTTATTCTGGTTTCTTTTATTCTTTTCGGCCAGCCATTCATTAGCCTGTGGGCAGGTCCTTCTTATTTGGAGGCTTACAAGATTGCTTTACTCTTTTTTATCCCTACAATGGTACCTTTAATCCAGAATTTAGGAATAACCATATTGATGGCCCGTAATCAAATGAAATTCAGATGTGTATCTTATGTGATTATTGCGATAGGCAGTTTGTTCCTTTCTGTTCCTTTAGCAAAAGAATATGGAGGCATTGGTTGTGCTATTGCAACCGCTTCTGCTTTAGTTTTGGGGCAGATTATCATAATGAATATCTATTATCAACGAGTTATTCATTTGGATATTCTGCGTTTTTGGCGGGAGATAGGGAAAATGAGTATAGCCCCTTTGTTAGTAGGAGTATTGGGGTATTGGATATTAAATCAGATTGAGATTTATTCGATTTCAAAATTTCTGTTGAGTGCTTTAATTTTTGCTTTGATTTATTGGATTGTGATTTGGCAATCTGGAATGAATGCTTACGAACGCAATCTGTTGAAATCACCTGTCATTAAGTTGTTTTCAAGACTTAAGTTATGATTGATATAAAAGAAAAGAAAAATTGCTGTGGTTGCGAGGCCTGTGTGCAACGATGCCCGAAGTCTTGCATCACGATGCGTGAGGATAATGAGGGTTTTCTTTACCCGGAGGTTGACAAGAACATTTGTATTGATTGCGGTTTATGCGAAAAGGTTTGTCCGGTTATTAATCAAGCGGAAGAACGTAAACCTTTGGCTGTTTATGCAGCAAAGCATAAGGATGAACAAATCCGTATGGCAAGTTCAAGCGGTGGAGCTTTTACAGCCATTGCAGAAAGTGTGATTGATGAAGGCGGCGTTGTGTTTGGGGCAAAGTTCAATCAAGATTGGGATGTCGTTCATAGCTATACGGAAACTAAAGAAGGATTAGGGGCTTTCCGGGGATCAAAATATGTCCAAAGTAGGATAGGTGAAAGTTACAAGGAAGCAGAAAGCTTTTTGAAAGCAGGCCGTAAAGTATTGTTTTCTGGTACGCCTTGCCAGATTGCAGGATTGAAACGTTTTCTTCGCAAAGAATATGATAATCTGTTGACGGTTGATTTCATATGTCATGGTGTGCCAAGTCCCGGTGTTTGGCGGGAATATCTGAAGGAAGAGACCGCACGTCAGTGCAGCGAAAAAAAATCAGTTTTGCAACGCCCTATTCATGAAAGAAATGCCTTTATAGAGGGCATCTCTTTCAGGGATAAGCGATTGGGATGGAAAAAATACAGTTTTGCTCTCGCCCTCTCCACGACCAACGGGAGTGGAGCAAAAAATACAGTTTTGCTCTCTGAGCCATTAAACAAAAATATTTTTTTGCGCGGTTTCTTAGCTGATTTGTACCTGCGTCCGAGTTGTCATGTATGCCCTGCGAAGAGTCTTAAAAGTGGAAGCGATATTACGGTAGCTGATTTTTGGGGAATACAGTATGTAATACCGGAAATTGATGATGATAAGGGGGTTAGTGTAGTGATGGTAAATAGTTATGTAGGGGATAATTTATTGAAAAGGTTAAATCTTGATTTGTGGTTATCTGATTATGTTTTAGTTTTGGGTTTTAATCATTCTTTAGAGAAATCTGCATTGATGTCTAAAAAACGCGATGCTTTTTTTAGAGATTCAGATTTTTCATTTGGAAAAAAAGTTCTCAAATTAACAAAACCTACATTAAAGCAAAGAATAAAGGGATATTTATTCCATTTTGTATCGCTGATTTTAAGTAAGGAACAACGATTGTTTATAAAAAAACATTTAAAAGTAGCGGGTGTCTCTAATCATACTTCTTCTTAGGAATTCATTTTATTTCTTCTTCTTTGGAATCATGTATTCAAAGAATATGATTTACTAATGAACTAAATATGTTTACTATCTGAAATAATGAAAATAGCACTTGTGGTTTATCGCATCGGCCCCAGTCATGGAAGCCTGTTGCAGACTTATGCATTGTACAAGACGCTCCAAGAGATGGGGCATGAGATAACTATATTGGACAGGCAGCGAAATATGTCCTTATATAGAAAGATAAGGAATGTGGCAGCGAGAATTAAGAATATGGTTATTCATTCGTATAAAGGTCCGATTTTTTATACGGGTGATTATTCCCCTATATCGATGAAGGAACTAAATATTTTCTTTAAGAAGTATTTGGCTACAAAAACGTTTACTTTTTCTAAGGCAAACGAATTGGAACGAATTGCCGGAATGGATTTTGATTGCTTCATTGTGGGTAGCGATCAAACTTGGAGACCAACATTCGTTTATGATGTACGATATTATTATCTAAACTTTTTACCAGATAACCATCCTGCCAGGCGGATAGCATATGCCCCGTCATTTGGTACGAGCGAATGGGAGTATTCTCCCTGGCTGGAGGAGGAGTGTAAAGATTGTCTTGTAAAGTTTTCGGCTGTTTCTGTAAGGGAAGATGATGGAGTGGATTTGTGTCAGAAGCATTTTGGAGTGAAGGCTACGCATGTGCTTGATCCTACGATGTTACTGAAACGTGAAGATTACTTGTCTTTGTTCGACAACTCTAAGGCAAGAAAACGTAAGTTGTTGTCTTTTTCTGTATTGGATAAATCGGAATTGGCTACAGACATAATCCAAAGAATTAGTCATAGGATGAATATAGATCTTTACCAAATCAATGCAAGTCACAATTATACGGTAGCAGACTGGATAGAACCTGGAATTGATAAATGGCTGGAAGGTATCTACCAAGCAGAATTTGTAGTAACTGATTCTTTCCATGCTACAGTATTTTCTATTCTAATGAATACGCCTTTTGTAACGATAGTCAATGCGTCAAGAGGAATCTCCCGAATTAAGTCTTTGCTCAGTATGTTTGGTTTGGAAGATAGAATGGTTGACTCTTTAGAGCAAGTAACTGATGAGCAACTGTTTAGAGAAATAGATTGGAAGAAAGTGAATAACCGATTAGAAGCGGAAAGGTATAGATCTTTAGTTTGGTTAAAAGAGGCAATTGAAAAGTAAAATTTTAAAATATAATAAATGATGAAAAAAGTAATGCTTGTTTTCGGTACTCGTCCCGAAGCAATTAAGATGGCTCCATTAGTTAAGGAGTTCCAAAATGATCAAGATAAATTTGAAACAACAGTTTGTGTAACGGGACAGCACCGCGAAATGCTGGATCAGGTATTAAATATCTTTGAAATCAAGCCCGACTATGACTTGAATATCATGAAGCAGGGGCAAGATTTGTATGATGTAACGGCCCGTGTACTTGTGGGGATGCGCGATGTACTGAAAGAGGTTCAGCCGGATGTGGTACTTGTGCATGGTGACACTACTACTTCTACAGCTGCTGCTTTGGCAGCTTTTTACCAACAGATCCCAGTAGGACATGTAGAAGCAGGACTTCGTACCCATAATATTTATAGTCCGTGGCCTGAGGAAATGAATCGTCAGATAACAGGGCGCATTGCTACATATCACTTTGCTCCGACTCCGTTGAGTCGCCAAAATCTGTTGGTTGAGGATGTAAAGGAAGAGCATATCCATGTGACTGGAAATACTGTGATTGATGCCCTTTATATGGTGGTTGATAAGATAAAAAATGATAAAGTATTGGATGCAGAGCTGGAGCAACAGTTGAAACAGGCTGGTTATGATGTCAATCGTTTGGCAGGAGGAAAGAAACTGGTATTGATTACCGGACATCGTCGGGAAAACTTTGGTGATGGCTTTATTAATATGTGTACGGCGATTAAGGATTTGACGCAAAAATATCCAGAAGTGGATTTTGTATATCCAATGCACTTAAATCCGAATGTACGTAAACCCATTCATGAGGTGTTTGGTGAAGATTTGTCCAATTTGGGAAACATGTTTTTTATTGAACCCTTGGAGTATCTGAGTTTTGTTTATCTGATGGAAAAATCTAATATTGTATTGACCGATAGTGGTGGTATTCAGGAAGAAGCTCCAGGACTGGGTAAACCTGTACTGGTAATGAGAGATACTACAGAACGTCCTGAAGCATTGGACGCTGGTACGGTTAAATTGGTAGGGACTGATTATGGTAAAATTGTGAATGAGGTTTCTTTTTTGCTGGATGATAGGGATTGTTATGAAAAGATGAGTAAAGCTGTCAATCCTTATGGTGACGGTAAGGCTTGTAAAAGAATTGTTCATGCTTTGATTTAAGAAATATGTCGTTAAAAGGGAAACGTATATTATTTATAGCTCCGGAGTCCTTTCCTGTGAATGGTGCAGAGGCTATTGTAAACATTAAACAGTTGGAAATCTTATCTAAGGCAGGCTGTATTATTGATGTGGTTTCCAAGAAAAGGAAATGGACAGATTATCCGTTAACAGAACTTACAGAAACTGGAATTCAACTGAATAGTTTGCATGTTCTTGAAGTTGATAACCGTTTAAATTGGAATTCTATTAAGTTACATCTCTTAACGTTCTTTACTTTTGGAATCGTTTATAAAGGGGCTCATTGGGCATGGTCTGCATTGCAGGTATGTAAAAAATTACTAAAACAGAACCAATATGATTGTGTTATTACCAAAAGTTTTCCTAGTGAGTTGGTTGGTTATTGGATAAAAAAGAATAAGGGTATAAAATGGTTGGCAACATGGAATGATCCGTATCCTGTTGAGAAATATCCATTCCCCTATGGAAACGGGCCGAAAGCTAAAGTTTTTTGGGGGGCTAAAGGCTTAATTCCTATGATGGAAAAATATCCGGATTTTCATTTATTCCCTTCAGAACGATTGAGAGATTATATGTTACAATATCTGAACATTTCTTTGGAAAAAACTAGAATATTGCCACATGTAACCTTGGAAATGAATCTCCAAAGAAAAAATACTAATTTGAGAAACTTGTCAATCTTGCATTCTGGCAATTTGAATTATCCTCGTGATCCGGAACCTTTATTGAAAGCATTAGCTCTTTTTGTACATGAAAGTCCAGATGCTCAATTGAAGGTATATTTTCAAGGTGTTTTACCAGATAAGTTGAAGAAACTGATTATACAATTGGATTTGGTGAAATGGGTAAAAATCTTGCCAGCTATTTCTTATAAAGAGAGTATTGAGCAGTTGTCTGATTACAATGTTGCTTTGATTATTGAAGCTCCTTGTGCAGAAGGTGTTTTTTTGCCGACAAAAGTAAGTGATTATATGCAAGCTGGGAAAACAATTTGGGCTATCAGTCCATCCCAAGGTGTTTTACATGATTTGTACAACAATGGGAATATCGGTTATTTTGCTGATTGTCAAGATGAAAAAAATATATTGAATGAATTAGAACTGATTTATAAAGATTTTTCATTTGGCGAATTGAGGAAGTCGAAAACTCCAGTTGAATATACTCCTGAATATATAGAGTCAATCTTTTGTAATATAATATAGTTTCTTTACGATGATATTGTAATGTTTTTTTATATTGTACTTTCATTCTTATTATTTTTATGCTTGTTCTATCATAATAAAACCTTAAGGTTGTATAACTTTAAGATAGATTTAGTTTGTATAGGGTTCCTCTTGATTTCAATAATTTCGTTATTGCGATTTGATGTTGGATGGGACTATGTAAATTATTATAAAGCGGTAAGTGATAATTATGTTGGTTTAATAGAGCGCTTTGAACCGCTTAGCCAAGTTTTTTTTGACATATCGGTATATTTTTCTTCGCCGCCGTTAGTCTTTTGGTTATTTGGTGTTCCAACATATTTTTTTGTATACAAAACTATTGTAAAGTATTCAATTAGTCCTCGTTTCTCTGTATTATTATATTTTTGTTTTTTCTATTTGGAGTCTTTGGGGTTTATAAGGCAAGCTTTAGCTGTAAGTATAAGTTTTTGGGCTATTCGTTTTGTCTTTGAAAAGAAATTTTGGCGTTTCTTAATTTGTATAATAGTTGCTACTTTATTCCATTTTTCTGCTATATTGATTTTATTTGCTTATCCAATATATCGCCGTAGAATAAAATTATGGCATTTATTTTGGATAATTCCTTTATTGTTTTTTGTTAAAAAAATAGTCTTGTCGTTATTGTTCTCCATTGAAATATATGCTTCATATTTGGAGAAACTGGATACAATGGAAGGAGGATCGTTGATTAGGTTGTTTTATATAATGTTGATAAGCGCTGTTCTATTATTGAAAAATAAGAACTTGTCTGATAAAGAACATTTCTTTGTTTTTACTATTATTTTAGCATCAACTTTTCCTTTCTTGTTGGGGTCTCATTTAGGAGTGAGATTGAGTAGCTATTTTTTTATATACTTTATAATTTTAATTCCGAATGTAATAACCCAAGTGAAGAAAAGAACTTTTTTCGCAATGGTAGCTTTTTTGTTTTTTTTGCTAACTTTGTTCTTAACGACAAGAGATCCTATTAAATCTCAATATGTCCCATATCAATTTATATTTGAAGTATCAGATAAACCTGTATTTAGAGAAGCAAAATGATTTTTTTAGTATTAGATTCTTCATATCCGATAAATACGAGAAATAAACGTATTGTACAGACCCTACGTACCTATTATGGTAATAGTGCAGTGAATTATGTGGCTTGGAATAGAGATGAAAGAGAGATTGTTGATGCTGATAAAGGTATGATGATATATTGTGCTAAGTCTGCTTATGGAAGTTTGTTTAGTAAGCTTGCACATTTGGTTGGGTATTATTCTTTTCTGAAGGAATGTAATAGTAAGAAGAACCCCAAAGTAATTATAGCTTCGCATTGGGATATGCTATTCTTGGCCGCATTGATGAAAAAGAAAGGCCAATATTTGATTTATGAGAATTTGGACATTCCTACAGCTAATAGTTTGGGAGTAAGGAAAATATTAGAACAGATTGAAAGATGGGCTTTAAAACGGACGGATGCCATTGTTTTTGCTTCTCGTTTTTTTAAACCTTTATATGCCTCTTTTTCTGGGGAAAAATTTGTTTTGGAGAACAAGCCTTTGCAAATATTCCCTTCTCCTCCCGTTGCTAAGAATACGGAGAATATTGTCATTTCGTATATCGGCTTGGTAAGGTATGCGGATATATTGAAAAATCTGATAGATGCAGTAAGAGAACGTAAGAATGTGTTCCTATATTTACATGGTGAAGGACAGAATTTGTCGGAGTTAAAAAAGTATGCGCAAGATTGTAACAACGTCGAATTTACTGGACGATATGAGGGTAATGAATTGCCCCGTTTGTATGCTGGGGCAGATTTAGTGTGGGCTGCTTATCCGAATAAAGATTATAATGTAAAATATGCCATTTCCAATAAATTCCATGAATCTATTGCATATCATGTGCCTTGTGTTTATGCAAAGGAGACACTATTAGGTGATTTTGTATCAGAGAAGAATATCGGTTATGTTGTAGATCCTTACAATGTGGCAGATATTAACTGCATCATAGATTTTGTTTTGGAGCATAGAGATGATTTATTAGTGAAAAAACAAGCTCTGAAACGGTATGAGGGACAGGAAATGGGGTGGAATGAGCAGTTTCAACCCATTATCGAATACTTAAATATTTTGAAGTAAGAGTATGTTTTCGATAGTAATGCCCTGTTATAATTCAGGGACTTATATACGTCAAGCAATAAATTCTGTAAGGGGGCAAACTTATCAGGATTGGGAGTTGTTGGTAGTGGATGATGGTTCTACTGATAATTCTGCCGATATAATAAAGGGAATGGAACAGACGGATGGTAGAATAAAATATCTTAAGACCAATGCTCCATCAGGTTCTCCCATTGTCCCACGTAATATTGGAGTGAAAAATGCTCTGGGCAGATATATTGCTTTCTTGGACAGCGATGATGCCTGGCTACCCAATAAACTGGAAAGACAAATGAAAATGTTTGAACAATATGAAGATATGGCAATTTGTTTTTCCAACTATGAAAAAATGACAGAACAGGGAGAACGAAATAATCGAATCATAAAAGCTCCTTCTATATCTACTTATAAACAACTGCTATTGAGCAATGTAATAGGTTGCTTGACGGCAGTTTATGATACGGAAAAAGTTGGGAAGGTGTTTTTCCAAAACCATTCGCATGAAGATTATATCCTTTGGTTGGATATCCTGAAACGGGGATATGTAGCCAGAAATACTAATACGGTGGAAGCTTTGTATCGGGTACGTGAAAATTCCGTATCATCCAATAAACTGAAAACACTGTCTTGGCAATGGGATATTTATCGGAATGTGGAAAAAATAGGCTTGTTTCGTTCTAGCTATTATTTTTTGAATTATGCTTATCGGGCTTTTAAAAAGGCTCTGATTTGATTACTATTGTGGATAATATTGATTACAAGCAGATTGATACCCAACGAATAAAGGACTATATCCAGTCGCATCCCGACGGGGTGGAGGTGGAGGACATCATCGCCCACAGCGGAGCGGAGAAACTGCGGGTGTATCCGGCCCTGTTCGAACTGGAGCAGGAGGGATGGCTCACGGTGACGGAACGGGAGGAGCTGGGGAGTGCGAAGAGGGTGAGATTTAGGTATTAGGTATCAGGTTTTAGGTATGAGAAATCGGGCGGAGCAGCGATAGAGCGGCTTCGCCCGATTTTTGTCTGGGGAACTACACGTTATGGAAGGTTGATGATGACAGGTGGTGCTGTGGGGGGATAAATCTTCTTATAAGCTCTGGTAATGCTGAAACTGGAGCGATGATCTTGATCCCATGCAACAAAATCTTCGTAATTAGGTTCCTTACCATAGGCGAGTTTCTGAATGCGATAATAGATAGCCTCGCGCGACGGAGCATTGTAACCACCGGTGTTGTCGTTCATAATGCTGTTGTCCGTAGGACGATAAGCTCCGTATTGATAAGTGGCTGCTCCTTCGTATACTCCTAAACCTTGTCCGGAAAAACGGTTGTCGGTAAGGAATTTGGCCCATACGACTTGGTTAGGCTCAGAGGTATAGTCCACATTCCATCCCCAGCCGAATCTTTTTCTATAGTCGAGATTGGTTTCGATATCTTTTTGGCTGATAGTACCTGTATAGAAATACTCGTCTAGGAGTTTACCGATGCCATGCCCGCCCGTTTCGTGTAGAACAAGTTGGCTGAGGTGTTCGGCGTTCTGTCCAATCGGGAAATAGGATATGGAGTAGCCAACACCATATGTGGCTGATTGCGTACTATTAGATATACTCGAACCCATATAACAAGTGCCGGCATGTTTCTTGGAGTTCATTGGAACAATGATAGTTGTGTTGTTCCAATCCTCGTTGCTCATCTCTTTGTTATGAACCAGCTGATAAATGATTTTGGCATAGTCTTGGCATTTGTTATTATCTCCTTCGACATGTGTGCCTTCTCCGTATTTACCGCTAAATGCAGTCGAACCGCCTTCTACATACCCCTCGTTTTTCGAAACTGCATTAACATAATAGATGTTGAAGCAGTCTTGGAATGATTTATAAGGTTCTTCTTGGAAGAGGCAATCAGCGGTGCTTTTCATATAAGTAGCATAGGTGCCATCAGCAATCTGACGGTCGCTGAAACCGTCGCCCATGAGATAGATATCGATGCCATAGCCTGAAGAGGCTTTTTGAATGGTGTAAACTGTCTGTTTGTATGAGAAATCTTCAGAGAAATCTGTAGAAGTATAGGTCTCTTTCCATCCACTAGTCACCGTGATGGTGTTCAGTAGTCCTCCTTTAATTGTTTTTCCTCCTGCGGGTTTGTCGGCATAAATTGGCAATCCTTCTTCTCGGTGAACTGTGACACGCAGGTTGTGGTCAGTTTCTAGTTCAATGTCGGATTGAGCCATTACCATGTAAGCAGTAATGGAAGAGGTCGCTCCAAATCCTTCCAAGGTGAGTATGGTGGATTCTTCGCTCCCGTTGCGCATTCCAACGAATTTATAAAATTTCCCTGGAATAATAGCTCCGTCATTGTCGACAACACTCAGCTCGATGGCTGTGGGGGTTATGGAACTAGGGAATCCACTGAGGTTGAATTTCATACACCCAGTTTGATTGTAGTATCTTGACGGCTTGAAAGTTAGTGAGTTGGGATCGCTAAATCTTTGATAGGCAAATGAATAATAATCTTTGAGATGGGAGGTGCTACCATTACCCTGTTGAATCTGTCCAGTCAATGGTCTTCTACAGAAATCTCCCCAACTTTTCACAGAAGAGGGGTAATACATGCTGTAGTATTCAGCGGAAAAAGTCGGGCCATTCGCTTGGAACGTACCTTTGGGGGTGTTTGCACCATCAATGAGTGTATACACACATTGTTTGGTGTCATCTACAACGATTTGATTGTTTTCGTTTATTTTATTTCCTAAAACTATAAAAGAATCTCCTTGAGACCAAACACTTGTTATTGCCGTTTGACCTCCGGAGAAATCTTCGGTAAATGCCAGACGGGTGTCTGGAGTGGAATCTGTAGCTAAGTTGAATGTTAAAACTTCGGGAAGTGGAATTCCCGTTTCTGTATTTTCAGTTGTATTTGTAGCTTGCTGTTCGTCGATGATGTATGCATCGTTACATGAATACAACAACCCTATCGTGAAAAATAGGGTACAAATATGAATAATATGTTTTTTCATTAGGCGGACAATAAAGTGATAAATAATTAGAAATCTTCTCCATGTCCCCAACCGGGGCTATCGACGCCACTGGCCTGAAGAATGCTTCCTTCTACTTCCATATCAATTACTTCTACAATGGGGGATTGATAAGTTTCTTTTTGATCTTGTGTTTCCATAAAAATGTTTTTTTAATGATTAGAATTTGGTTGATTAAATTTTACTGATTTTGCAAAGTTACAAAAATGTACGTAACTTCTATCATTTATTGGATTTATTTTTACTGTTTCTATGAAATTAATGAAATGTGATTTTTTCTTGTGAGTAAATCAAGAGGATTTTAGAGTAGTTTTAAAATATAGATTGGAATGGCGGATTTGTCCGATATTTGTTTGAAGACAGATGGTAATTGTGGCTGTGGAGATTTGGTTTTCTGCGGGGAATTGTGTATCTTTGTTATACGAAGACAGGAACAGAAAAAGAATGGATATGAAGACGACTCAGGAATATGATGAACAGCAGGAATGCAAGCAAGAGGTGAATGACCCGATTGCTGGGTATGGAACTATAGATGCGCTGAAGGTGAAGCTGGTGAAACGGATTATGGGGATGGAGGCGTTGGAAGATGTGCAGTCTGTACTGAACTTCGTGGAGCGGCAGAAGGTATCGGAGACTTTTGAACAGGAATGGGAACGGGGGGTGACGCTTGAACAATTTCGGGATGTCTGCAAAGGGAAATTGAAGGAAATCTATGCAGACATGTGAAATTCGAATCTTACCGGAAGCGGAGGACTTCTTGACACTCCTGCCTCAAACACTGGTGAAGGAGGGTTATGGACGTATTTTGGTAAAGCATATTACGAATAATTGGGTTGAAGGACAATATATCAGATAAAAAGAATAGAGTATGAAGAATCGGGCGGAGCAGCGACTGTGCGGCTTCGCCCGATTTTTTTGTTTGGAAAGTGGGGGACCGGAAACAGAAAGCGTCAATAGACATTGAAGAAGACTTCCTGACTGGAGATGTATTGGCCTCCTACCGTAACTTGTACTAGGAATTTGCAATCGGCTTTTCCGGTGATGTGAAGTTCGCTGTAGGGCATGAACAGCACGTAGTCGTTGAAAATACAGGAATCGTAGTTGGATATAAAGGAACCGCCGCAGCAGACTTGCCCGTCTACCGAACGATAGGCGCCGTTGTAGTCCATGAGGCGGGTGCCGTTGGCAAAGCTGAAGTAGGCCGCACAGTTGCCGGGAAGGCCTCTTACTCCATAAGTCTGGAACCGGACGTGTATCTTCATGCCTTTGACAAGGCCCTGGCGCTTGTTGTGTTCTACCCATACTTGTTCGATGGATGCCTTTAGAGCGGCTTGCCTTACTGTCATTTGGGTGGTTTTGTCGCCTGCCTTGACATATACATTCGCACTGCGGGTGGCTCCGGTGGGATTGGACTCCCATTTCAGCAGGAAAGCGGTTTCTGTTTGGGTGCGTATGGTAAGCCAGTTGGCATCGGTCCATACTTCATAGTCTTTCAAGTTTGTTTCGTTGACGTATTTGCCGGTCTTGGTACGCACGGGATATGCCTTCTCACTTTCATTGCCGGGGATGTCGACGGTGTGAGGTATGATCCATCCTTCGATAGACAAAGGAAGCTCCAGGTCGGATAGGCTTCTGAAATTGATAAAGGCGCCTGTACGGTTACGGTATGAATCCAGTAGGGATGTGTATGGATTGTCGTTCGCATGTTCATTAGAATGTTTGAGCGCATGGGTGATGGTGTCATTGGATATAACCTCGGAATACAGGGCGTAGGTTCCGCTTATGAATATGACATGGGGCTTTTGTTCTGACTGCTCCTGGCCGGAGGCGCTGTATAGAGAGAAGAATGTATCGGCCAAAAGGTTAGCTGACACAAATGTAAACTTGTAGTGGAAGGAATCTTTGCCGCTTCCGTAGTATTCGATCGTCCGGTTATCGTATATCTTGATGTATCCTTTTCCCGGCGAATCGTTGACGGTATCGAAATGAAATGTGTACAGAAGGTTCTGTCCCTGGATAGGCATGAAGATGCCTGCCAGAATGAGGAGTGTGAGTAATGCAAATTTTTTCATGGCCTGATATAATAGAGGGTTAACAATCATGCAGCTTCAACGTGTAGGACAAAAGTAAACAAAATAATGGAGAAATGGGCTCGAGTTGGTAAAATAATTTTTATGGTGGGGTAGTGGACGGTTGGGGTAGAGAAAGATTGCAGCGGTGGAGATTTGGTTTTCTGCAGGGATTTGTATATCTTTGTAAAAAGAATATATATGTATGGATCGTAGAGAATACATATTGCAGTCTATCAAAAATAGGTCGGCAGAGATAATGCCGATGAATGCTAAGGTCATTCTTTTTGGCTCTCAGGCTCGTGGTGACTATCACGAGGGGTCTGATTGGGATATCTTGATTCTGCTGGACAAACAGAAATTGTCTCCTTCTGATTTTGATGAATTTGCGTATCCTTTGTTTGAGCTGGGTTGGATGATAGATGCGGAAATTCATCCGATGCTTTATACCTTTAGTGATTGGGAACGTAGAAATATGCTTCCGCTTTATAAGGATGTTTTAAAAGAGGGAATTGAGTTATGCTGCTAAAACTCATAGTGGTGTGATACATTTGATTGGAGCAAAGTTTGTTACACAAGGGCTTTTGGAGCGAGAATATGGAAGGCTTTTCTCTCGTTTATATGAATTAAGACAATCGGGAGATTATGATGACATGTATGATATAACGGAAGAGGAAGTGATGCCTTATATGGAGAGTACGGAGCTTTTTGTGGCCAAAATGGAAAGTTTGATGACGTTATAAATATAATAGAATGAAGAATCGGGCGAAGCTGAGGAATGGCGGCTTCGCCCGATTTTTGTTTGGGGAGTAAGGGGATTGCCTAGGGGGCCATTATTGGGGTAAGGTTGCTTGTTTAAAAAAAAAATGTTATCTTTGGCCCACTTCTATATGAACTAATAAGGTATGCTGAAAGAAATTATATTGAGAGATTTTTTTTCCTTTTACGGCGAAACGAGAGTGAAGCTGAACAAGGGAGTCAATCTGTTGCTGGGCATTAACGGAAGTGGAAAGACTTCGTTTATCAATGCCATACGACTGCTATGCGAAGGGGTTTCGAGTGAAGGAATTGGCCGATTGATACAGGAACAGTGGGGCGGGTGTGACCAGATACTTAATTTTAATGGTGAACGTAATACTCCTTACGCTCAGTTAACTTATGTTTTCGATTACGCAGAGTTGAATAAACTTAATGCGGCAGCCAACTTTACGTCGGATGTGTTTTATCGCATTACACTGCGCCCGATGGGTACAAGCTATTCACTTTGTGAGCATGTGTTCACACGCAACCATACTCAAGGGGGTATCTTTGACTATCTGAAATTCAGCAACGGAACAGGGAAAATAAGCGCCCGTAGGGAAGACGGGACGGTAGTTATGCAGGATTACAAGGACGGCGAAGTATCCGGACAGGAACTGGTGCTTCGGCAAATAAATGATCCTCAGCATTATCTGCCGACTTACACCTTGCGGAAAGCGATAGAAACGATGGCTGTCTATGCCGGTTTTGAAGTGGGTGAGAACAGTAGGCTGCGCTATCCTGCTGAATATTCTACAGACGTGCGGTTGAGAAAAACGGGGAGCAATCTGACTCAGATATTGAATGATATTAAGCTGAATCATCGGTTTGACTTCGAACGCTTGGAAAATATGTTGAGTCGGGTGAATCCTCACTTCAAGGGAATAGACATCAGTAATCGCTATGGGCTTTCATATCTGTCGTTGTTGGAAGAAAATATGCAGCGTGCCATCGGCTCTTTGCATATTTCAGATGGAACTTTACGTTTCCTTTTGCTGGAGTGCATTTTTTATAATACACAACGGGGAAACCTGGTGGGCATTGATGAACCTGAGCGTGGATTACATCCGGATATGATTCGTTCGGTGGCAGAAATGGTAAAGATGGCGGCCAGGCAAACCCAGATAATAGCAGCTACGCATTCGCCGTACTTGCTCAACCAGTTTGAACTGGAAGATATATTGGTGTTTGAAAAAGATGACAATAATGCAACAACCGTTCATCGGAAGTGTGAGGAGGATTTTCCTGAGTGGGAAGGGGAATACCTGCCTGGACAAATGTGGCTTTGCGGAATGATAGGAGGAAAACGGTGGTAAAGCTGAATATTATGGGGGGAAGCTAAAGGATATTTAAGGAAAAGGTGTGCTGAAAAAATCGAAGATCATTCTTTGATACGAGAAAAGGATATTGAAGCAATTAATAAACCTTCTGAAAAACTGAGTATTTTAATCCGTACCTTTTTTGAGAAAGAATCGGACGGGAAAAAGAAGAAAATCTCTTACGGTAAATTGAAATCAGCTCCAGATATCTTGGATGAGATTGAGGTAGAGAAACTACTTCCATTGGATGCGGAATTACAGCGCTTTTTGACTATTTTAAATACTTAAGGAAGATTTGAAAGGGATGGTTCTGGCAGGGGGAATAGGTATGCGTCTGCATCGCATCACCAAGGGGGTGAGCAAATAGTTGCTCACCATCTTCGACAAACCGATGATTTATTATCTCATTTCAGTGCTGATGCTGGCGGGCATCCGCGAGATACTGATTATCTCCACGCCCTACGACCTGCTGATTTCATCGGCAACTATACACCTGGCAGTGGAGAGCCACGTGGACCGCTTGATCAAGGATCCCTTCACCTTCGCACGAACGAACGTGATGGGTACGCTGAGCCTGCAAGATAAAACTATTCGTCAATGTGTCGTGACTCCTCAAAATAAACTTTATTATACGGTTCAAAACCGTGATATTATTATTCTCTCATTAGAGGATACACGGATGAATCCGAATAAAGTGTGGAATGAACTACATAAAGATTAAATATCAAATATTAGGATATGAGAAATCGGGCGGAGTGGCTGAGAGGCGGCTTCGCCCGATTTTTGTTTGGGGACGGAAGAAAATAGTATCTTACCTTGTAATGCTATAGAATATTTTTATAACTTTGTCATGGCGAAGGATTTTCTTGGCTTTACAAACTAATTAATGCGTCTTTATTTTATACGATGAGTACATATCGATTCATTTTGCGCGACTATCATGCTATTCAGGATGCGGATATTGTCATTGACGGTATTACAGTGTTGTCGGGTATCAATGGCTGCGGGAAAAGTACGTTGTCACGGTGGCTGTATTATGTAATTAAAGGAACGGCTGAATTTGAGAACAACCTGTTGCATGAATATGTGGATAAGTTGACTGCGTGGGTGGATCGGATGGTGTTTGTGTGTAAGGATATCGAACGGATCAGGAAAACAGGCATAGCTTTTCAGGACTCTGCAAGAGGAAAACTTTATGAGATTCAGGAACAACTGAGAGGAACAGGCGCTTATTCGCGAAAGCAGGTTGATGTGGCCAGAGACTTGTTTTTACAGGCTTTATCCATCGTGACGGATACGCTTGAAGAGAACTTGGACGAGGAAATGTCGGAGGTGCGGAAGGAACGTGTCATGAGGTATCTGAATATGAAGGCAGAAGGGAAGACGATCCGGCAGACGATAACCGATTTTACCGAACAGGCCAGTCGATGGATGGACAGGCTTACCACTACGCTCTACAACGACATGGAACAGCGGGAGGTCTCTACCTTTTTCAGAATGCTGGACAGACAGTTTGGGCTACGAGAGGATTGGCCTTCCAATATACAGCTGGAAGAAGACGGAGTAGGTATCATAGACGGACATCTTTCTAACTTGTATAATCTGAGAAATGCCATTTATGTGGATACGCCCATGTCTGTCACATCGGATTTTACGAACAATCGTTTCTGGAATGCGCTGCGGGAGATGATGACGGAAGAAAACAAGAGTAATGAATCGACAGAGGTAAAGAAACTGTTGCTTAGGATAAAAAAGTTGCTGGACGGACAGGCGGTTCTGGAGAAGGACGATACTTCGTTCAGAAGTCCCAGTTTGAATTATGTTTCGAGTGACCAACAGATTCATATCAGGCTGACTGAGGTGGCTACCGGATTCAAGACGTTTTCTTATCTGCAACGGCTGTTGGAAAACGGATACCTGAACGAGGAAACACTTCTGATGATTGATGAGCCGGAGGCGCATCTGCATCCGCAATGGATTGTGGAGTTTGCCCGCATGCTGGTGCTCCTCCACAAGGTGTTGGGGTTGAAGATTATGGTGGCCAGTCATAATCCGGATATGGTATCGGCCATCCATGACATTGCCAATAAGGAGGGGATACTGGACCATACTTGTTTTTATGTGGCCCGTCAGTCGGATACAAACAGACATGCGTTCAGCTATGAGGCACTTGGGCATGAAATCGGGGAGATTTTTGAATCGTTCAATATAGCGATAGACCGAATCAGGGAGTATGGAGCAGCTGGTGTATCTGAATGAGACGGTACGGGAGCATTCGCTTTACCGGTTGTGTCCGGCGTTGCTGAACGGAGTCTCTAACAGAGATTATCCGGGGAGTGATTATTTTGATACTCGTATAGAATGCCTGGATATGGATTCTTATGAGAAGAAGGTGATGCACAAAGCGCAGGCCGACAATACGGTAGATGCGGTTATCGGAGTTGGAACGTATCACAACAACCGCGCGGTCGATGCGCGCCTGTTACTGGTAGAGTTTAGAATGGGATATGAAAGTACCGGAAATCTTTCCAAAACAGAAATGGAACGGAAAGTAGTCTATACCAAAAGCCTTTTGGGTGGAGAAAAGACGGTCAGCAGACAGAGTCTTTTTGTTTTTAGTGAGAAGGTGGCTCCGATGGCTAAAAACTGGTTTGACAGGCAGCAGAAAACCGGGGGAAATTTCAGAGACTGTGAATCGTGTTCGGTGGTAGACTTTGGTCGTAATATCAAAGCATTGTCGGACTTCCCATATGTGCCGGTTTATTCTGAGCAGGCTATTGTGAGAAGTTTCCAACGGAAAGATGGTTGGGAATATATTGAACAAATGGAATTCTGGTGTGAAAAGGCCAGGGAATTGTTGTATAAGAATCCTTTGGAATGCGACCATATCAGGGAAGTCGTGAAAAAGGAGTGGGAGAATTTTAGGAATAGTTGCCGGAGTCTTTCGGATGAAGAGGAATTGGCTGCTGAAATCCTGGAGGAGGATTTTGGGTGGTTGAGCTGAAGTTATGGAATGATGGAGGACATCATCGCCCACAGCGGAGCGGAGAAACTGCGGGTGTATCCGGCCCTGTTCGAACTGGAGTAGGAGGGATGGCTCACGGTGACGGAACGGGAGGAGCTGGGGAGTGCGAAGCGGGTGAAGCTTCATCCCTGACCTTTCTCCGAAAGAGAGGGGAGGAGATACCTGAAGAATGAAATCGGGCGAAGCAGCGACAGAGCGGCTTCGCCCGATTTTTGTTTGGGGACAGAGGATGATTGTGGCGGTGGAGATTTGGTTTTGTGCGGGGAATTGTGTATCTTTGTTATACGAAGACGGGAACAGAAAAAGAATGGATATGAAGACGACTCAGGAATATATTCAACTGTTGAAGGAATATAAGCAGAAACGGGGAATACTTTATGGTATATCCCGTATTGGTATTTTCGGATCTGTAGCTCGTGGAGAGCAGACGGAGGGTAGTGATGTGGATGTTTGTGTGGACTTGACAGTGCCCAGTATATTCAGTCTGGTGCATATTAAAGAGGAATTGTGCCAGTTGTTCGGTTGTGAGGTTGATGTGGTCCGCATCCGTCAGAATATGGATGCCCTGTTGAAACGGAATATTATGGAGGAGGGAATTTATGTATAAGAAAGAGCATGTCTTGCATCTGTTAGGACGTCGTTAAATCGAATCTTCCGGAAATGCTTGTGGTGGTTGAAGATATGATATCGTTTGTAGAGAGAGACGACGAGTGATAATACAAGCTCAAGTATTAGGTATGAAAAATCGGGCGAAACTGAGGAATAGCGGCTTCGCCCGATTTTTGTCTGCGGACAGAGGATGATTGTGGCTGTGGAGATTTGGTTTTCTGCGGGGAATTTCTTTTCTTTGCATAAAAGGAGGTGAAAGATGAAGACAGATGTATTGATTCAATTGAAAGATGCTTTGCAGAAATTGCTACCATCTGGCTCCCATGCTTATCTGTATGGCTCTCAGGCACGTGGTGATGCCCGTCCGGATTCGGATTGGGATATATTGATCCTGTTGGACAAGCAGAAAATTGAGGCGGAAGATTATGATAATGTCTCTTATCCTTTGGTTGAATTGGGGTGGTCGCTTAATGAGTGCATCAGTCCTGTACTCTATACGGTAAGAGATTGGATGAAATATCATTTTACTCCTTTTTTTCATAATGTGAAAGACGAAGGTGTTTTGTTGTTATGAGTTTGAGTGAAGAGGATATTAAAGCAGTTGTCTTTTATCGTAAGGAAAAGGCGCATGCGACATTGCGTGAGGCTGAAGACATGATCGTGACGAAGCATTGGAATCTGGCCATGCAACGGATGTATTATGCTTGTTTTTATATGGCTTCGGCTTTGCTGGTCAGTGCGGGATTGAAGTCGCAGACGCATAATGGCGTCGTTGGCCAATTGGGGATGCATTATGTATCAAGGGGCTTCTGACAAGAGAAGAAGGACGGTTGTATTCACGGTTGTTGCAGAATCGTATAACCGGGGATTATAATGACTTTTTTGATTTTGCAGAAGAGGATGTATTGCCATTGGTGGATCCTGTACGTCATCTACTTGACAAACTGGAGAGTCTGATTAATGTTTAATGAGAAGGTGTGGATGAGAAAATCGGGCGAAGCGACTGAGAGGTGGCTTCGCCCGATTTTTGTTTGCGGAGGTTTGGGTATGTCGGGGGGATTGCCTAACTTTGTATAAATAACGCAAATGGAAAACCTTAAGAACGATTAGATATGAAGGGTATTGTATTGGCCGGTGGTAGCGGGACGCGTCTGTATCCCATCACCAAGGGCGTGAGCAAACAGCTGCTCCCTATCTTCGACAAACCGATGATTTATTATCCGATATCGGTGCTGATGCTGGCGGGTATCCGCGAGATACTGATTATCTCGACACCACAGGACTTGCCGGGCTTCAAACGCTTGCTGGGCGACGGTTCGGACTACGGCGTACACTTTGAGTACGCGGAACAGCCAAGTCCGGACGGACTGGCACAGGCGTTCATCATCGGTGAACAGTTTATCGGCGACGATTCGGCCTGTCTGGTGCTGGGGGACAACATCTTCCACGGTAACGGACTGAGCGCGATGCTGAAAGAGGCGGTGCGCACGGCGGAAGAGGAGAAGAAGGCAACGGTGTTCGGCTACTGGGTGAGCGATCCAGAACGTTACGGCGTGGCGGAATTCGACCACGAAGGGAACTGTCTCTCCATCGAGGAGAAACCACAGCATCCGAAATCGAACTATGCCGTGGTGGGCTTATACTTCTACCCGAACAAGGTGGTGGATATCGCGAAGAATATTAAACCGTCGGCTCGCGGGGAACTGGAGATAACGACGGTGAACCAACGTTTCCTGGAGGACGGGGAACTGAAGGTGCAGACCTTGGGCCGCGGTTTTGCCTGGCTGGACACGGGGACGCATGATTCGCTGAGCGAGGCGTCGACGTTTATCGAGGTGATCGAAAAGCGGCAGGGCTTGAAGGTTGCCTGTCTAGAGGGTATCGCTTTCCGCAAGGGCTGGATTACGGCTGAAAAGATGCGGGAACTGGCACAGCCGATGCTGAAGAACCAGTACGGACAATACCTGCTACAGGTGGTAGACGAGGTGGAACGAACGGGAAAATCGAACCTTTAAAAATGAAGAATGAAGAATTAATTTTCAACTTTCAATTCTCAATTATCAATTAAACAAGTGGAAATAATCAAAACAAGTATAGACGGCGTGGTGATTATTGAGCCACGTATCTTCAAGGATGCGAGAGGGTATTTCTTTGAATCGTTCTCGCAACGGGAATTTGATGAGAAGGTGAAACCGGTTACTTTTGTGCAGGACAACGAGAGCATGTCGAGCTATGGCGTGATGCGCGGTCTGCACTTCCAGCGTCCGCCGTATGCGCAGAGCAAGCTGGTGCGCTGCGTGAAGGGCGCGGTGCTGGACGTGGCGGGGGACATCCGCAAGGGTAGCCCGACGTACGGGCAACACGTGGCGGTGGAGCTGACGGAGGAGAACCACCGGCAGTTCTTCATCCCGCAGGGCTTTGCCCACGGGTTTGCGGTGTTGAGCGAGACAGCGGTGTTCCAGTACAAGTGTGACAACTTCTACCATCCGGAAGCGGACGGGGGTATCAGTATTCTGGACGAAAGCCTGGGTATCGACTGGCGCATACCGACGGAGAAGGCGATCTTGAGTGAAAAGGACACGAAGCATCCGGTGCTGAAGGACTTTGAGAGTCCTTTTAGGTATTAAGTATTAGGTATGAGGTATTAGGTTTGTCATGTTGAGCGGAACGGAGTGGAGTTGAAACATCTCGGAGATCCTTCGACAAACTCAGGATGACAATTACTCTCATTTTCAATTTTCAACTTTCAATTTTCAATTCAAATGGCAACATTTCAACGTACTATAGTCATTACCGGCGGTGCCGGTTTCATCGGCAGCCATGTGGTTCGCCTGTTCGTGAACAAGTATCCTGAGTATCGCATCATCAACCTGGACAAGCTGACGTATGCGGGCAATCTGGCCAATCTGAAAGATATAGAAAACAAACCGAACTACAAGTTCGTGAAGATGGACATCTGCGACTTCGAGGCTTTCTACCGCCTGATGCAGGAGGAGAAGGTGGACGGCATCATCCACTTGGCAGCGGAGAGCCACGTGGACCGCTCGATCAAGGATCCGTTCACCTTCGCACGGACGAACGTGATGGGTACGCTGAGCCTGCTGCAGGCTGCGAAGCTGTACTGGGAAAGCCTGCCGGAGAAGTACGAGGGAAAACGCTTCTACCATATCTCAACAGACGAGGTGTATGGGGCACTGGATATGACGCATCCTGAAGGCATCGAGCCTCCATTTACGACGAAGGCATCGTCGGGCAAGCATCATCTGGCCTACGGTAAGGACTTCTTCTATGAGACGACGAAGTATAATCCGCACAGTCCGTACAGTGCCAGCAAGGCATCGAGCGATCACTTCGTTCGCGCCTACCACGACACGTACGGAATGCCGACCATCGTGACAAACTGTTCGAACAACTACGGCCCGTACCAGTTCCCGGAGAAGCTGATACCGCTGTTCATCAACAACATCCGTCACCGGAAACCGCTGCCGGTGTATGGTAAGGGTGAGAATGTACGCGACTGGCTGTATGTGGAGGATCACGCACGGGCTATCGACGTAATCTTCCACAACGGAAAGATTGCCGAAACGTACAACATCGGCGGCTTCAACGAGTGGAAGAACATCGACATCATCAAGGTGGTGATCAACACGGTGGACCGCCTGCTGGGCCGCAAGGAGGGTGAGGATATGGACCTGATCACGTACGTGACGGACCGTCTGGGCCACGACATGCGCTACGCCATCGACTCGACGAAGCTTCAGCAGGAGCTGGGTTGGGAGCCTAGCCTGCAGTTTGAGGAAGGCATCGAGAAGACGGTGCGTTGGTATCTGGATAATCAGGAATGGATGGACAACGTGACTTCAGGGGATTACCAGAAATACTACGAAACGATGTACGGAAAATAAAGATTACACGGTGTGATAGGGGGCGTAGTGGTAGGCCACGGCTTTTCGCGCTTTCAGGGAAGCCGGTACGTCGATGAGCCGCTGGTTGCTGCTGCCCCGGAAACAGAGACCCTCGTCGCGCAGGTCCTGACGGAAGCGTCCGTCGACCAGCACGTCGATATACTGCAACAGAAGGCTCTGGCGAGGGTCTTCGAGTAGCTTTTCGAAGGTATATCCGGTGTAGCACCAGATGTTCTTGTCGCTTTTTTCCTTGATGGCACGTGCCAGCTCGGCGAAGCCCTCCGGTTGGAACATGGGGTCGCCTCCGCTGAAGGTGACGTCGGCAAAGGGATCGTCGAGCACTTTTTCCAGAATTTCTTCAGTAGACATG
>ULMB01024072.1_pt1 | contig 27412 bp, 13 predicted proteins | sample 1951571 | NCBI WGS metagenome assembly ULMB01 (sample SAMEA4835542, study PRJEB28245) | human gut metagenome | biome: gut microbiome; material: fecal sample | place: Denmark | collected 2008 | reverse complement strand
CGTATAGCCGTGCGGATGGTAGACTTCGTTATGGATGCCCCACACGTAAATGGAGGGGTGGTTGAAGCTCTGGCGTATCAGCTCGCGCATCTGCTGGTGTACGTTGTCCCACTCCTGCCCCGTTACGCGGTTCACGAAAGGAATCTCGGCCCAGATGACGAGGCCCAGCGTGTCGCAACGCGAATAGATGTAGTCCGACTGCTGGTAGTGGGCGAAGCGCACGGTCGTGGCTCCCACCTCCATAATCTGTGCCAGGTCGAAGTCGTGCTCCTTGTTGGTCAGCGCGCTGCCCAGCCCCCACCAGTCCTGATGGCGGGTAACGCCGTACATGGGATACTTCTTGCCGTTCAGGAAGAAGCCCTTTCCTGCTATGGCTTCGTACTTGCGCAAGCCCAGGGGCTGCACCACCTCGTCGATGACCTGCCCGTTCTGCTTCAGGCGCGACACCACCTTATAGAGATAAGGGTCCTCGCGTCCCTGCCACAGGTGGGGATTGCTGATCTTGAAATGGGAGACATAGCTCTGCACACCCTGAGGTGTCAGGTCGAAAGACTGGCAATGCGTCTTGACCAGCTTACCTTCGCGGGTATAGATAGTATTCTCCAACTCCAAAGGAACCGGCGCCAACGTGGCATTGTCCAGCTTCACCTTGACAGACACCTCGGCCGACTTCTTCGACACATTCTTCTGCGTGATATATACACCCGACGAAGCACAGTCGTTCACCACGATGTTGCAAGGCTCTGTCACTACCAGCCATACGGGGCGATAGATGCCACCATAGACACCAAACAAGCCGTGGTTGACCGGTATCACGTCGGGACGTGCCGTGTTGTCGGCCTTCACCACGATTTCATTCTTCTCACCATACTTGACCTGTGAGCCGATTTCGCAGACGAAAGCTGAATAGGCCCCCTTGTGTGTCCCCACCAGATAACCGTTGACATAGACCTCGGCACAAGAGCCCACGCCTTCGAAGCGCAGGAAGATGCGCTTGCCTTCCAGCGACTTGGGGAAGACATGCTGTTTCCGATAATAGGCCACGCCGGCATAGAAACTGTTGGTCTTCTTCTGCATGTCGTCCGCATTCCAGGTGTGGGGCACGGTCACCTTCTCCCAGTCGGCATTCCACTTGGCTGCCACCTGCATGGCATCCGCCGCAAACGGCCCTTTCTTGAATTCCCACCCGTCGTTGAACGACGTCACATCGCGGGCTTCCGCCTTCGGTGCAAAACCCAGCAAGCATATCAGCCATACAACTGACAACAATATAGTCTTCTTTATTATCTGTGTTTTCATGGCCTTCTATTTTAACTTAATCAGCACTTTCTGCTAAACGACAAATCTGACATCCTGCCATCAGGAAAGCACCTACGCCATAGACTTCAGTCATATCGCGGGTCACCTTACGCGGATCGGCGCCGATAGGTTGAACATATCCCAACTTACCGTCGGCATCGACAGCATCAACCAATGCCTTCCAGCCTTTCGTAACGACAGGCAAAAATGCGTCTTTGTCGAGCAATCCCTCGTTGATACCATAGGCCAAAGCATAAACAATAAAACCTGTGGCACTCATCTCGGGCGAAGGATAAGATTCCGGATCGAGCAAACTGGCATGCCAATATCCGTCGGGACTCTGCAAGCCGACAACGCGAGTGGCCAGTGTGACAAACAGGTCTTGGTAGAATTTACGCGAAGGTTCGTCACCAGGAAGCGCCTGAAGAATCTCGGCCAATCCTCCCAAGACCCAACCGTTACCCCGTCCCCAAAACACCTTTTTACCATTGGCTTCCCGCTTGTCAAAATAACGGCGGTCACGGTAGAACATTTGTTCCTCTTTGTCATACAAGTAATCGTAGGTAGCCTTATATTCCCTATTTAAAAAGTTCAGATACTTCTTGTCGAGCGTTTGTGCATAAAGCTTGGCATAGACGGGAGGTGCCATGAACAGTGCGTCACACCAAGACCAGCGGCTCAATGTTTCTATGCGACTATAATCCAACTCCAAAGTCGTTTCAGGCAGATTGTCCACCACCCAATTGGCACGTGCCATCACAGGAGCGATCATCTTTATCTCGCCATACTTCCGATAGAGGTCAATGAAAGGCTGCCCCACGGCAATGAAGTCGGCATGATACATCCACTTGCCCATCTGGAAATGATTTCTTCGGCCAATACGAAGCAACCATTTATAATAAGAACTGTCGCCGTCTTCATTTTCTGTCAATTCGGCCCAATCCACCATGCCCATGTAAAGTGCAGCATGAGTCCAATCCAAGTCATCGTGTTCAGCCTCCTTGTTAGGATTGGCTATTTGCCAATCAGCTACCCGTTTCATCCAAGACTTCACTTCAGCTTTGTCGAATTTCGGCTGAGCTACCATCTGTGAAGCTGTAACTAGCCACAAGATTACACATAAACTTATACTTTTCATCATACTAAATGTTTTTTCTTTGAGATATTTAATTATATAAATCAGGTTAGAAGTTTCTCTTTTCCATAAAATAGAAACAGACCCATATATTACAATCAAGTCAAAGCATCCCGATATTTGTCTGTTCCTGACGTTTTTTCTTTTGTTTCAAGTTTAATGACAAACGGTTCACCCGGATCCTTACCAGGCATATCCACATTGTATTCATTACGAGCTGTTTCGGTGATTTTTACTTTCTTTCCTCCATGCAAAGTCACTGCCTTAACGATCTCAGTACCAGCAGGAGTCTTTACAACCAAATGCTTGGAATAAGGAGGATTGAATACAACCATATAAACATCCTTGCCCTTACGGGTGTAATATCCCCACGCCTGCTTCTCCCAGCCGGAATAGTCGCAGCCATAGATGCACTCTCCATACTTCTTCATCCAGCGGCCGATGCTTTCTGCCAGCTGCTTCTCTTCTGGACGGAAATCACCGTCGGGCTGGGGGCCGAAGTTCACCACCATGTTACCTCCCATCGAAACGGCATGAACGATTCGTTCCAGCACCTCCAGAGGCGTCTTCACATAGCTCAACGTCCAGTCCTTGTGATACCCCCACTGGTTTTCGGGCACGGTCATGCAGGCTTCCCAATCCCAGCGGGTCACCTTCAGGTCCTTCACCGGATCGGGCAGACGACGCTCGTACCCCGATTCGTAATCGCCCATCAGATGCCCGTTGCTGTCGAAATGGCGTTTGCCATAGTCATCGGCACGCAGACGGCTGTTGATGGTAACGCCCGGCACCAGGTCCTTCAGCATCTTCTCCACATGAGCCGTCCACCAGCCGTTCTTCTTGATGCTGGCATCCCATGTCCCGTCGAACCAGAAGTCCTTGACGGTGGGATAGCGGGTAGCCAGTTCCTTCAGCTGGTTGTCCGTAAACTCCAGGAAACGGCTGAACGCCTCCTCGTCCTCCTTCGACTTGATGTCATAGCGATAGTCAGGATGACTCCAGTCCATTACCGAGAAATAAAAATGCACGTCGATGCCTTCGTCGTTGTAAGCCTTCACCAGTTCGCCCAAAATATCCCTCTTATAAGGCGTATTGGTAACCGTATATTTCGTGTATTTGCTGGGCCAGAGACAGAAACCTTCGTGGTGCTTGGTGGTAATCTTCACATACTTTACCCCCATCTGCCTGGCCATCTTCGCCCAAGCCCTGGCGTCGAAGTTCTGCGGATTCCACTGGTCCATCAGTTTCATCCACTCGTCCGACGGTACCTTTGCCCATGACTTCAGCCACTCGGCAGCACCGTTATACACTTTTCCGTTCCATTCTCCACCGGGAATGGCATAAAGTCCCCAATGGATAAAAGCCCCCAAGCGGTTGTCGCGGAACTTCTGCATGGCGGCATCACTACGTTTCCCCAAGCGATCGGCCCCATATTTCAGGGGGATTTCCTGGTCAGCAGGTAACTGCTTCTGGCTCCAAACAGGAGTATCCATCATCACCAGAAAGCATACTAATAAAATCTTTAATAATCTATTCATAACATAATTCCCATAAATCTGATGCAAAGGAAGTCTTTTCCTTCCACTTTGACTTACTCTATCCCATTTTGTCCTTACTCAAATTGACAAAACAAACATGAAATCCACTTTTCCAGCCGCTTTATCAAGTTACTTCTTATGCTTGGCTGCAAACGAAGTAGGCGTTTCGCCAAACACTTTCTTGAAGGCATTGGTAAAGTAAGCCTGACTCTCGATGCCGACATGAGCCATCACCTCGCGCATAGTTAAATTCTCCTCGATAATCAAGCGGGCCGCTCTACGCAAACGGCAATTCAATACAAACTCCACTACCGATTTCCCTGTCAAGCCCTTCACCTTGGTATACAACTTGCTGCGACTCATACCCAGTTCTTCAGCTATTTGATTGACATCCAGCTGAGAGCAGTCCATATGGGCATCCACATAGTCGACAAAATGTTTCAGGAACTTGTTATCCTGTTCATTGGTAACCAACTCACTGCTGTCGGCATAATAATTCTTGGCATAATGTTCCTTCAACTGCTGACGGTTACGGAAAATATTGAGCAAAGATAGTTTCAGATATGTCAAATCTATCGGTTTCTCAAAGTACAGGTCAGCCCCAGAATCAACCCCTTCCAGCTTGCTTTCCAGACTGGTCTTGGCCGTAAGCAACACTACCGGGATATGAGAAGTATCCAAATTATTTTTAATATCGTGACACAACGACACTCCGTCCTTGTTGGGCATCATGATATCGCTGACGACCAAATCGAAGTCGATATCTTCTATCTGTTTCAAGGCCTCCAGTCCATCTCCAGCCTGCATCACCAAAAATTCATCTGCCAGTGATTCGGCAATTAAAGCCCGCAGATCAGCATTGTCCTCCACAAGCAGAATACGCTTCTTTCCCTCGTTTTGCAAACGTTCCTCTACCTGTTCCAACACATTTTCTGTTGTCGCCTCCTCTGGTTTACTTTCTATGGCCTCATCAGACTCTTCTGCCGACTGCTTCTTGAAATCGGCCTCACAAAATACACCGGTATCCAAAGGCAGACGCACTACCATATCTGTCCCACTGTCCCGCTTGCTATAAATTGTCACTTCGCCCTTATGCAACAAGACAAGACTCTTGACCAAAGCAAGTCCAATGCCTGTACCCAAATGAGAATCGGCATTCACCGTATTCACCTTATAAAATCGCTCGAATACACTGCTGATGGACTCTCCGGAAATACCAATCCCCGTATCACTCACTACCAGACTGAAAGCACGGTCAATGCAATCACCTACGGTAAATTTGTTTTCATATTGGGATTCAAACACTTGCCCTTCGTTCAACGTCTTCAGGCAAATGGAACCTTTCCCTTTTGTATATTTGAATGAATTATTCAACAGATTCATGACAATCTTCTCCAAGACATTCCGGTCAGCATAGATTGCATCAGGCAGATTTTTGTCACACTCTATCTGGAAATCGATACCTCGTTCCTTGGCATAATCCACAAAATCATTACCGATGTCCGACACTATCCTATTGATGTCCAACGGCTCCAATTCCAGTTTCATCATTCCATTTTCCACCGTACGAAAGTCCATCAGCTCATTTACCAGATTCAGCAATCGTTGTACGTTGCCATTCAGAATACGATAGTAATACTCTTTCAGGCCCTCACGCCTCAACTTGTCCAAAGCAGCCAAAATCAACGACAGAGGCGTGCGGAAGTCGTGCGAAATGTTGGTGAAGAAACGGAGCTGGGCCTGATGAATCTGCTCCTTCTTGTCGCGCTCCAAGCTTTCCTGATAGAGCAACAATTTGAACCGTTTCTTTTCTGAATAATGTCGGTAAACCGCATAAACGCCTGCGGAGAACATCAGGAAATATAGGACGTATGCTGGCCAACTGAGCCAGGGGGCTACCTTCCGTATGACCTTGACAACAGTAGGCGCGTCGCTCCACACTCCATCATTGTTGGCCGCGTAAACCTCAAACCAGTAAACGCCGGCCGGCACCTTTGAGTACATGGCCGTGCGGTTCTGCGCATCCACCATAATCCATGTATCATTGTATCCGCGCAAACGATACTTGAAGCGGTTCTTCTCCGGAATATGATAACTATCCGAAGAAAACTGGAAACCAAAGTTAGTCTGGTCATAGGCCAAGACAAGCTCGCGAACCGAATCCTTCAGTACATAATCCGGACGCACCACCTCATGGTCGATATAAAAATTGGAAATCAGCGCCTTAGGCTTATAGGCATTATATGATATTTTTTTAGGGTCTACACAGGTAAAACCGTTCGTACCGCCAAAATAGAGTTTGCCGTCCATGCCCTTCATGGAAGCTAGTGGATAATACACTTGTCCCTGCGTATTTTCGCCTTCATCAAAACGTGCCAAATGATTGCGGGCTATGTGATAACAATAAAGCCCGTCGTCAGTACCCATCCAGATGTTTCCGTCGTCATAACACAACGTATAAACAGAATAAATATTACGTTGCAATACATCCTTCATCGGATGAAATTCCGACGTATTGACATCATACTTCACCAGCCCGTTTCCTATCGTACCAATCCAAATATTGCCCGAATCATCCAAACAGAAGGTAAACAAGCCCAGATAAGTGGAATCGGCCGGCATCTTCTTTTCCACCTGGCGCGTATGGATATCCAGACAATAAAGCGCTTCGTTGCTGATGGCCCACAACTTGTTTTCGCCCTGGCGCTGGATATCAAACAGATGATCCGATGTCTTATCCAGTTCATAATGCGTGAACAACCGGTCTCGGAATGAAAAAAATGATACCACAGGCTTCTGATATTGATAGGCGACCCACAAACCGGAATCAGCCTCCAGAATTGTTTTCCTGATATCATCGGCAAGCAACGACCGTTTGTCATTCTTGTCATGCCGATAGCGAACAAGCCGTCGCTGCCTGACATCATAGTTCCCCAACCCTTCTCTGAAAGTTGAAATCCATAAATTCTGCTCATGGTCCGTAACCAAAGACTTTATATTGCGAAAATCTGTACCGTTCCATGGGGAAAAAGAAGAAATCTGTCCTGTCGACTTGTCCATACGGTTCATGCCACCTCCCTCTGTACCAAGCCAAAGGGCATCCGGCGCGTCGGCAAAGGCACTAACAGGCGTGTAGTTCAATCCTCCATTGCGGGGAGTCCAGGTCTGGAAGGCATCGGACTCGCCGATATATACATAACTCAATGTTCCCGAATAGGTACCAATCCATAAATTCGAGTATTTGTCCGCATATATCCGCCAGACGGAATTGTTCGGCAAACTGAACTTGTCGAAACGGGAATGGGTATAATGGGTCCAGGTTTCGTCATCGGGAGTGAAGACATAAATCCCCTCAATCGTTCCAAACCAAATTTTTCCATTATTATCAATACAAAATGAACGAAAATCAGTCGTCTTATAATTAGAAAACAAATTATATTTTTTTTCAATATGAAAAGAAGCCAAATCTATTTTGCAAAGCAATCCTTTGTCTGTAAAAATCCACAGTTTTCCCATATATGTCTGAGCAAAACGAATAATTCCCTCCTTATCTGGTAAATTCAAGCAAAGTTTATTCTTATTATTAACATAATTAAAACGGTAAATCCTCTGTAGACTAAACGTATATAAATCAGAATTATGTACACAGAACAAATCTGTATGATATCCCGCAAATGCTCCTTCATACTCAGGCTTTATCAAACTCGCGTCACCAGGATTTAACATATACCATCGATTATTCGTTCTTATCCATACTCTGTTCCTTCCATCAATCTCCACCGATTGGACTCCATCATAAATTCGCTGGAAAGAATCTAATATAGGATTATATAAATACAATCCATTATTTGTATTTACAAATATTCCTCCACTATTGTCTGAAGCCATATTTCTAAATACCCATTTCCGAGTTGGTTGCATCTCAGCAAAATAAGAATGATATCTTTTGTAGTGATAACCATCAAAACGATACAATCCGTAATCCATCATCACCCAAATAAATCCGGTTTGATCCTGTTCAATATCCTTTATACCATCATAATAAAATCCGCCATCAGGAGATATAGTCCTAAACTTATAACTAAAATCCGCTGCCTTAATATTACCTATCAACAATAACAGTCCCCAAAACAATAACTTTTTTATTTTCATAAAGTCCATATCTTCCTTTATCACACTCTATCAATAACTCGGAATCATTATCAATGTACATTCCATTTCTAAGTTGAGCAAATGTCCGATTAGCATTACCCAAAATGCAAAGATAATTCTTTTGTAGGAAAACACCTTCCTAATTCATAAATTCCCAACTGTGTTTTTATCAAACATCAAATTTAATATAGGAACAATTATATACTATTAAAAATCCATGCCAAGGACAAATTCTTAGTTTCAATAGAGGCACACAGCTTTAGAATCAAGACATACGGCAGATATATCTATTGATTTTTATCCACCATCGAATATAGGAAATTAGCAAGGCATATCCAACTATTAAAACAGTTGGATATGCCTTATCTATCCCTATTATATTATAAACAAATTATACTAATCCCGCTCATAGTCACGTCCTAAACGGAATTCTGCAACCTGAACAGTACTTCCGCTTGAAGTATCAATAGAAGTATATTCTACTTTCACATACCTATATTTAGCCAAAGGAATTTCATAATTCAAATTTTTAGTTCGCTCGGTTGTTATTTTGTCACCGATCTTTTCAAACGTAATTCCATCATTACTACCATAAAGTTGAACCTCTGGAATTCTCAGATAAGTGGACGAATTGGAACTTCTCCACCCCAAATAAAAATAATTAAATTCTATAATTTCCTGACAATCTACTACAAAATGTAAAACATGATCTGCAGGTGTGGTACATCCACTATAGGTTTTTCCAGGTTTTACCAATGACAAAAATGTACTAAGTTCCCCATCCAGTATATCTTCAGGTTTACCAGTAGAACCGTCTGGACAATATCCGTAGTCGACAGACGTTTTTACTGTCCATCCTTCCGACGAATATAACACATTACTTTCCACTGTCATCGGAACTGTAATAGAAAATCCCCCCTCATCAATGGCTGTAACTTTCACATTCACTATCCCCCCCCAAACACCGGTAAGTTTACCGTCTGTTGTAACAGTAGCAATACTCTCATCGTCTACACTATAAGTAAACGTCTTATAACTGGCATTTTCAGGTAAAGCAGAAAAATACGGAGCCAAGTCAATTGTCTGATGCATATAGATACTCTCTGGAAGTTCATCACTGACTATAATATTTTCCACTAGTACGACAGGAGCAGCTCCTTGCTTTACTAATAGCTCAACCTGATGCAAATCATCATATATCAAATAAGAAATAGCTGTTCTTTCCTCCGGTATTATCGAAGCAGCAATATCAAACACCAATTTCCCATCTTTTATATAACCCGAACACCATGTTTCTTCATTGATTACATACACAGCATTCGTATCCAGTTCCCCTGCCAATTCGTAATCAGCAGTAAGTTCTCCACCTTCATAACCTATACTGAGAGATTCTCCAGGTATTGTCACCCAATTATCAGGAACAATCACTTCTTTATCATCTTCGCAATGGATGAAAACTAATGAACACAAAATGAAAGACAGCCATGTACAGGCCTTGTTTAACGTATGATTCCAATTTATTTTCATATTCGTCTATTAATTAGATTTAAAATTCTTATTTCATTTAAAGTCTTGATAATTTGCATCAGTAATCAAGTAAACCTCAGTATGAGGCCTTTTATAATTGCAATCGTTAATTTCTTCAATCAATTGATTTATTTCCTCTTGGGTAATAATAAATTCCTTTGTTCCGTAATCATTAAGTTTGGTATCGACCGGACATAAAAAGCCCCACGCTTTAAAAAAATCAAGCATATTATAACCAGAAATACGGCATACTTGACGAACAAAATCCAATTGATTGGATCCCTGATTTTTACCGGTATCACTAGGACTTTCATGAGTACGGTAATACTCATACAAATCACGATAGAAATCTTTCATTCCCAAAGCATCAATAAAATAAAGCTTCAATTGCCAGAAAGGAACCAACTTTTCCGATACTTTGTTATAGCCATCATCCGAATATCCAATACAATGAGGCACATCATTATCCGGATCATCATCAATATTCTGTTTGACAATCAAGTCATAAGAACTTTGATACCAACCATCAGTCAATGCACGACACTCTATTCCCAACGTTTCTTCTACATGAAGAGCTGTCAGGTTATTAGTTACCTCAGTCAATCCAGACCATTTCATACCCGGACGTGTCTGATTACAATGCCCCACCTCATGAGCCGGTCCCCAAAAGCGCTGTTTCCATACAGAAATATCTGTAAACAGATTGGCATATCCATTGTCAGAATATACCGTACGATAGTCCGACGCATTAGGGCTGGCTGCCTTATAATCAATAGAACAATGCATGCGGTTATTGAAAATCCGAGCATATTTAACAAGTCCTATGAAATCTAATTCTGCATAAACCAAATTGTCCAGATTCTGAATAGATTCGGTAATCTTCGTATTATATTTCTTAAAGTCCTCTACTTTCCAAGTAAGATGCGAATAATGTCCCAGCACATCAATATCTTGATATTGTGCATTATTCAATATCCTTAACCAATCGTCTTCCGTATTTTTGGCAATATCGAAATAACCATTTACCTTACCACCTGCGAAGTGTAATGTAACAGTATTGTCTCGAATCACTTTATTTTGTGCATCTGTAGCTTCAACTATCGGTAGAGGAATATCATCATCCACATGATTCAGTACATAAATCAGTCCACCAACATCGGCTGTAACTTCATTGTACCCTTCATCCAATTCATATTCTCTAAAATTATTATACCCCCCGCTAACATCCTGAATCAGAATCGATATCTTCCGGCCTTGGGGTATTTTCCCTACAAACACAGGAATTGTCTCTCCCCACTTGGTAAAAATGCCCGTAGGATTATCTCTCAAACTGTATTTGTTGGTTTTATTTTTTGTTGCCATAATTACAGGATTCTGATAAGGACGATAATCACTCAACCGATAATCCATACTATATGTTCCATCCAACAAACCTTGAGCCGTCTCTTTCAAATATTTATTGGGAATCTGGTTGATTTGTTTTTGAGTTACCCCCTCCTTCAAAATGGTCCCTAACTGATCAGCAAAAATACTTGCAGGATCAAAGCGGTTCTCACTAGCTTGGAAGAACTCCATTTCTGCACAGCTTACTCTATCCTCATAGGACTTGGTAATTACAAAACGAACTTGTTTCACACCTACGATTCCTTCTGGAAATTTGATTGTAAAAGGAGTATGCACTCCGTTCCCACGGGCATATTCACCAACTTTTGCAAAATTCGGCTGATCTTCTGTAGAAACCTCTACCGAAAACTCATCAAAAGAGCCCCATTTATTTCCAGAATCAGTACGAGGAGTATAAACTATACTATTCAAAGTATGCCCCTGCTCCAAGGTATAAGTCAGATAAAATGGATAAGTAACAGCACCAAACTTTGAATTATAGTAGGTTTTCTTATTTCCATCGCATGACATAGCAATCGTCAACGGATTTCCATCACTATCTTTACTATCTTCTTCCTGAGAAGTAGCTTCGGCACTTGTTACTTTTATCAACACATCTGCCGAACTAGGCGCTTTAGCCTGAGTGACAGAAATACTGCATTGATGATTATCATCATAAGAGAGAATCAATGTAGTTGACCGTTCTCTTTCTACATATGAACGTTCACAAAGGACCTGTAATCTACCGTTTTGAGTCGTAACAGTCAACCAATCATCTTCTCCATTACTTAATGAAACTTGCAGCTCGGATTCATCAATACCGGTCACTAACTGGAAATTTCTAACATCCTGCCCACCTTCATAAGCAAATTCTATTTTATCTGTAGAAATTACAATCCAATTATCCGGTATCTGAACTCCGTCGGCCGCATCCTTACATGCAATTGTCAATAAAGGAAACAGTAAAGAAATTATCAGTAAGCTAATATATTTGACAATATCATTCATCATATTTATCATTGATATTAGATTAATTGAAAGAATAAATGTAATAGGGGGGGCGCTTCCCGAAGAGGTATCCGCCCCCTCACTTCTCACAAATTAAATGCAATCAATCCCACAACGGGTTCTGAACCGTCAATTCACTCTTTTGCATCTCATTATAAGGTACCGGATAAAGTAACATTGCCTTTTTCCATGGATAACGGTCCACAACAATACGATTATAATAAGAGCCTTCACCGATTTTGTCACTGAATTTCACAGCCGTATTACCCAAGTTATTGAATGTTGTCACTGCAGGTTTACTGATATCCATTCCATAACGAATAATTTGTTTGTCTTCGTTATCTTTAATCCATTCACCAGTATATTCATTCTGAGACCAACCGGCACGCATCCATCTGTGCATGTCAAAGTAATAGTTTCCTTCACCCAACATTTCAATAATACGTTCACGATAGATTGCCTCTCGTTGTTGATCTTGATCACCAATAATGTTCTTTACCCCGTTGTCTGCCAATTCTCTATATCCAGGTATACCTGCACGTTCACGAACCAAATCAACATATTTAATAATATTCGGATCAGACGGGTCTATTTCATTGCAAACTTCTGCATAATAAAGATAAAAATCTGCCAAACGGAAATAAATCCATGGACGTCCCCAATCTTTCGGATTGGATCCTTCATTCATCAGAGTACGATTGTTGAATTTATAAAGTAAATATCCGGCACGAGCATGCATAGTCTGATCCTTATAAGCTGCTCCTCCTTTACTGAAATAGGCTCCCCAATCCGGATAACCACTCCGCTGAATATGCCAACTTTTTCCTTCATATGTTACATCCGCATAAAAACGGGGTTCACGACCAACATACATGTTAAATATATGCTTATCAACATGTTTCTCTTTAACCGTATTTGATAAAGTTGTACAAGGATTCTCTAAATCAGTAAAACCATTTTCATTATATGCCGGATCTTCATTAATATCCAATCCATTCTCCGTAAAGAACAAATCAATAATATTCTGATAAAAACCAACATTACCCATACCACCAGGAATATCTCCAGGAATAGTTCGAGCTTCCATCTTCAAAGTAACACCGTCATTGAAATCATTATTCCCATTTGCCCACAAAATTTCATCATTATAATATTGAAATAATTCATAAATAGAAGTGTGCGGATCACGATCTTTCGAATAATACAACCCCATACCATGAGCGTCTGCAAAAGCAAAAAGAGCCTCTAAATGTTTCTTAGCTGTTTGCCATTTACTAGCATCGTAATCGGGAAACAATCGTTTCCCATCCTTATTTGTCAAACTAAGAGCTTCAGTATATCCTCCATTGAACAAAGGAGAGGCTGCATAAACCCACAAGCGGGCCCTTAATGCCAAAGCGGCCGCTTTGGTAGGACGAAGAATTTCTCGCAAATTATACATACTATTATCATGCTCATAGTCCGCACCATCTCCCGTTTTAATCGTTTCAGGTAAAGCATCACTATAATCTCCACTTATTACACGTTCCAATAAACCGTCAATGTGTTGCACCATTTCATCAACAGAAGCACGTGCATAATCAACATTCTCATTTGGACCTGCTATCTCCGTAATAATCGGTGTAGGTCCATAAAATTCAAAAAGCAAGAAATAATTATAAGCTAACAAATAAATAACATCTGCCTTATAACGCCGCATTTCTTCAACGCTAATATAACCTGCTGCAGCCCCAGGTTCACCAATACTCTCCGGTGCATTTTCTAAAAATATCATGGCCTGACGAATTTGCTTATAGCAATTCCACCAACGATTATGAGTCGTACTACTCGGCGTAAAAGTATTTTGACCAAATTTCAACACATTAGGATGAGCACAAACTATTTCTCCAGAATAAATAGCCTGGGCATTCACCGTTCCATTGGAATTTTGTACATCCAATCCCATTTCCGAATAATTTGGACAAGTTTGATAAATTTCCCCATACCATTGAGTTAAATATTTAGCAGTAGAGAAGACTTCTTCCTTATCCAAATTTTGAGATAATTCCTTGGATACGTCCAAATAATCCGAGCAGGAGGTAAAAGTTCCAGCCATAGCAATAGCCGCTGTTGCACATATTGTTTTAATGAATTTCATATTATAAGCAGTTTTAGGTTGATTAATAAATATTAGAAGGTTACATCCAAACCAAAAGTGACAGTTGCATTAAGTGGGTATCTTGCACCACTATTTCCGATTTCAGGGTCCCACATCTTCACGTGATCCCAAACTGCCAGATTAGCACCTTGTACATAAATCCTCAAATTCTGCATTTTCCAACGCTGCACCAATTTTTTATCAAACTGATAACCTAGTTCCACATTCTTTAAACGTACAAAACTACCATCACGATACCACCACGTACTATTCAGCGTATTGTTAGCAAATTCATTGGTATGCAAGCGAGGATATAAAACGTTTGTGTTATTCGGATCGCTTGCCTTCCAATGATTGGCGGCTTCTACCCGTGCAGAAGATTGATCCACACCATTAGCAAAAGGTATAAAATAATCAGTGTTAGCTTTTAAATTAACAGAAGAATGCCCAACTCCCTGGAAGAAAACACCGGCATAAATGCCTTTATATTGAACATTCAAGCCAAATCCATATACAATTTGAGGGTCATTAGGATAGATTCCACTATAATATGTTTGGTCATTATCATTAATCACTCCATCTTTGTTCAAATCTTGATATTTAATATCACCAGGCTTAACATCTTGTGTATAAGCAGGTATACCATCCTTCAATTTGTAATCATAACTACCATCTGATTTCTTAGTAATAATAAAATCTTGATTTGTAAATAAACCATCAGCAACATAAATCTTATTAACCCCAATGGAAGTACCTGTTTGAGCCAGCCAAGGATAAACCTGTGGTATCTCATCTTTTTCAATAATTTTATTAACAGCATAAGTGATATTACCTCTGGCTGACAAAATCCAATCTTTACCAATATTATGCTTAATCACAATACTTCCATCAAATCCTTTATTCGTAGTAATACCAAAATTCTGCCAAGGGTTGTTGCGAAAACCAGTTGCAGTAGGTATAGTCACGCGTGAGATTAGGATATTCTCACGACGGTTGGTGAAATAATCAGCTGTGATATCCACACGGCCACGGAACAATCCCAAATCAATACCAAAATTAGCCTTTTTCTCAATTTCCCATGATAAATAAGGAGCCGCAAAAAGATTCTCATAAATACGACCTACATCATTCGTTGGTCCACCATTGGTACCTGGATTTAAACCGACATATTGACTTCCTGAGTCCGTCAACAATTCACGATATACAAAGCGAGCACTCCCTGTATTATCGTTACCTGTCAAACCATATGAAGCCCTTAACCGCAATTTACTTACAATATCCAACACATTATCCTTTTGCATAAACTTTTCAGCATGGACATTCCAAGCACCACCCACTGCCGGGAAAATACCCCAACGATTGCCAGGAGCAAAATTTTCGCTGCCAGTAGCACCAAAACTAGCCTCCAATACATAACGGCTATCATATGCATAAGTACCACGAAGTACAACATTCTGTTTACGATAAGGCAACAAACTTAAACCAGTAGTGACATCTTTGGCTCCTTGATATTGGGTTTCTTTTTGATTATAAACAAAAATTCCTGTTACATCATGTTTCTTCCCAAATGTACGTGCATAATTTAATTGAGCCTCAACATATATTTTCTTTGTACCTGAAGAAGCACTAAAACTTGCATCTCCCAATGGACTTCCTTCTGCCATCAAAACTTTCACCAATTCTCCATTTTCATCTCTTCCCGTCACATAATATTTATCTGGACTCATGGAGCGTTTCAAAGTAGAACTATAATCGGCATCAAAACTAACACTTCCTTGTATAGATAATCCCTTAGTAATAAAATCGAGTTGCTGTTTCAAAGTTGCTTTAGTCTGTAAAGCAGCCGACCATTTTTTAGAATAACCAGAATAATTCAACAAGTTATAGGGATTATAACGTCCGTCAGCATCTGTACTACATACAGCGGCTGTACCATCAGACCACAAAAAAGGCACCAAATGCGTAGGGAACAATACTATATGTTTAAAAATCTGGTCAGAAGAATTACCTGGATTATTTTGAGTACGGTATTGCCCACTCATATCAACTGAAAGTTTTGTGGTCTTTGTAATATCCATATCCACATTAGAACGTAAATTATAACGTTCCAAACCTATATTAGCATCATAATCATCTAAAGGATTAGATTTAAACATACCATTTTCTTTATAGTAAGCCGCTGAAACGAAAAATCTCGTCCGTTCGGACCCACCTCTCAGATTGACCGTATAACGTTGATTCTGAGTATTCTTTGCCAACAAATCGGTCCACTGAGAATTAGGATACAAATCACGGTCAACACCAGAACGATATTTTTCCAATTCTTCAGTACTGAAAGGAGCATTATTAGCAAGATAGGTATTCCAGTCAGGATTTCCAGCATCATTCCAGGAAGCTTCATTCCACATACTCAAATAATCCCATGAATCCATCAGTTCAGGCATACGAGTAGGAGTTGCTACTGTATATTGTGCGTTAAAAGAAATAACAGTTTTTTGGGCCCTGCCACGTTTAGTTGTTATCAGAACTACACCATTAGCGCCTTCTGAACCATAAACAGCTGTAGCAGCAGCATCTTTCAAGACTGTAAATGTTTCTATTTCATCCACATCAATATCATTCATGCTACGAGGTACACCATCGACCAATACCAAAGGACTGGTACCACCAGCATACGAACTTTGGCCACGAATCCAAAAATCTGCATCATCATTACCAGGCTCGCCCGACCGTTGAATAGCAATCACACCTGCAATCTGTCCAGCCAATGTATTAGAAAGACTACGGGATGGTATCACTATTTCGGCCGGTTTGATTGTATTAACAGAAGAAACCACGCTTTCTTTCTTTTGAGAACCATAACCCACAATTACGACCTCATCCATATTCACATTAGATTCGACTAAGGTAACATTAATAACATTCCCTTTTTTAACTTTTTGCTCTACACTATTATAACCTATATAACGGAATTCCAACACGGCCCCTTCATTGGTTGTGATGGCATATTTGCCATCTATATCCGTCAAAACGCCCTGTACAGTACCTTTTATCGTCACAGTAGCACCAATAATAGGTTCGCCATTTTCGTCAGTAACCACACCCGAAACATTTTTGGTCGCACCAGCTTTAGCAACTTGATAAGTTTTTGGCGACAGTACAATCTGTTTTCCCGAAAAGTTATAAGCAACATTGGTCGGTTCCAGCATTCGACGAATAGCCAGCCTGATTTCTTCATCATTGGCAGACAAACTTACTTTCTGACTAATATCAATATTCGTCACATCGTATGAAAAGACATAATCAGAGGCCTGCTCAATCTTTTTAATCGCCTCTTCCAAAGATACATCTTTTAAAGTAACACTGATTTTTTCCGTTCCACTCTGTGCAAATGAGTTCACGGACAATAAACAAACAGCAACTAATAAATAAAAAAATTTTTTAAGTCCCATAAGTTATTAGATTTTAAAACAACATTTGAAATAAGTCATTTTTATTATGCATCCTTTAATTTTCAATCATCCATCCATACGCAATTAGAAATTTTAAATTTGAAATAAATTTATAAATACATTCATCGCCCCCAACAATAGTCTCTTCGACATTCACACAGTCCCCCATAACATTATTCTTCCTTTCATCATTTTTAATTAATTATAACCCGAGCGCAAAACTAATAATACGCATAATCCCTGAGTTACTTTATTTAATATTCGTTTTACTCAAATCAACAAATTATTCAAAAACGTACTATACCAAGACACATTTGCTTAAAAACTGCCCAGTTTATAAGCCAAATCGGCCATTAGAGATTTTCATAAACAAACCGTAAGCAAACGATTGCTTTTTGAAGAATCCTTTAGCAGATTGCTTATTTTTGCTACAAATAGACTATATCTCTGACAAAAGAAAGGCTTAATTTTTTAATGATTGATTGGGGGGATAAAGAGATTTGGCGGTATTTCATCGAGTGTATTTAGCCTATCAAACAAAACAAATGGGCATCCGAACATACTCAATAACGGATCTATCCAAAAACAAAAAGCCGCTGAAAAGGACAAACCCTTTCAGCGGCTTCAATTAAAAAAGTTCGATTAGATTCCTGTGTCTACCGGATTCTTGTCCGGAAACAACGGACTATAGAGCATCGTACGCTTTAACACCTGAAGCCGTCCGTCCTTCACAAACTCTTCTCCCCGTTCGGATAGATGACGGACCATAGCCGCACGAAGTTCCTCCAGCTGGACACCGTAACGTTTGTCACCTACCACATTTTTTAACTCATGCGGGTCTTTTTCAAGATCAAACAATTCTTCCGTACCCGTATGGAAACGCCAAATGTACTTGATTTTTCCATCGGTCAAAGCACACCAATAGTTATCGGGGCTATAGCAAGTAGCATGTTCCGTGTCAATATACTTACGCCACCGTTCTTTACTTCCGTCCATCAAACGGACCAAAGACTGACCGTCCATTTCGGCTGGCACTTTTCCTCCAGCCATTTCAAGGAAAGTAGGGAGCACGTCACGAAGTTCTACCGGTGCATCTACCTTTCCACCTTTCGGAAAACCACAAGACGAAGGCCATTTCACGATATAGGGTACGTGTACCGATCCTTCATAGGGATAGGTCTTACGCCAATGATAGTGATCGCCCAGCATATCACCGTGATCGGAGATGTAACATATCAAAGCATTATCGTACATGCCCTCCTCTTTCAATGCCTGCACAATTTTGCCAATCTCTTCATCAATAAAAGTCACATTTGCATAATAATAGCGACGAGAATTCTTGGCGTATTCATCCCCGAAATTTCCATAAGCCGCATCCGAAGGCGCATCTGAAACATTCTTCAAGACAGCATAATCCTTGTCCTTGCACCATTCCCCTACACAAGGAGCCGGTACATCCTTGTCCTTATACATATCAGCAAAACGTTGGGGCGGATCATAAGGGCTGTGTGGACGGGCAAAAGAAACCTTCAGGAACAAAGGTTGTCCGCTTCCATGTTTATAGTTGTGTATCATTTCCTGCGCCATCTCGCCAGTCCATGCCGTAGGATGCAATTCTTCAGGAAGTCGATACGTAGCTGCTCCATGATCGTTCCAACCTATATGAGTAGAATCTGGATTCAGTCCGGGTGCCTGCATCTGGAACCACAAACGATAATCACTGATAAAGTCGTCGGTCTCCACCCGACCGCTTTCATCAACCAACGTGCCATGGAAACCATGCAAGGCTTTCTGCGGGAACCAATGCATCTTACCAATACCGAATGTATAATAATCCAAATCACGCAACATCTGCGGCATCTCATAACGGTACCGACTTCCTACCCTACCATATCCCAGCATGCCATGATGCCAAGGCGACAATCCAGTCAGCAGACCCGAACGGGCTGGAGTACTACTCGGTGTAGACGAATAGCCATTCAGAAAAAGAGTTCCGTCATCGGCCAAAGCGTCCAGGTTGGGAGTGATTACAGAAGAATTGCCCATGCAATGCATCGCATCTCCCCGATGCTGATCGGATACAATGAGGATAATATGTGGTTTCTGTTGTGCCGCCAGATAAACCGGTACCAAGCTAGCACCAGTGGCTACCGCACAGGCTGTGCCAAACCATTTATTCATCTCCATAGACTTAATATTTTAAAGTAAACGATTGGGTAGCCCCTGCAAAAATAGGATTGTCTGATGGACGGAAATCAATGGTCTGCTCTCCACCTTTCGAACCGGAAATACGTACTTTGATCTGGATAGGCTGTCCAGTCTGACCGGGATCGGCGACATGAACCACCGGACGCCGACTGTTGACCTTCTTTACCATCAAAGCACAAGGTTTATCTACACGAACGGATAACTTACCATATTTAAATTCCCCCGAACGATAGAATACCATCTGCCAAACATCCAATTTCTTATGACGGACAACCTGTATATCAGCCGTATTACTCAAAATCTCGATAGCATTGTTTTTACAATATTTCTCCATCTCGGAAGCTGTACGCTTGCCAGGCACTACCACATAGGCATAAGTGGCATTTTCAGGCTGGCGGCCATGATCGAGACTTACAGTAAATACCTTCTCCTCCACCGGTTCCTTACGATTCACGCTGTTGTTGATGTCATACCAAGTACCGCTCTGTTGCTGTGCGCCTGCCACTACACGGCCTCCTTGAGGGAACAGATAACCGATACCGTCGTGCAAAACCCAATCGGCATTCTCATAGGCGGTTTCTTGGGCAGGAAGTACTTCCTGCTTACCATCAACAGAAACCACAGCTTCATCAGAAGCAGCCAGACACTGATTAACCGACGTATAGACAGCCTCGGAAGAAGTAGAATGAATATCCGAGCCTAAACAAACCACTTCGTCGTCAAAAAAGAACCAAGCTTTATGAGCTCCGGTATTGATATCTTTGTATGTATCCATATACGCATAGGTCGTGACGCCATAAAGACTGTCAGACACGCCACCGGCGAAAGTGGAAGTACCCATACACTGCCAATCGCTTGCTGCTAAGGGAATTTCCTTGAGCTGAGGAGCTGTCACACCAGGAATACGGGTCCAGTTCCAGGCAGGGAAGATATTGAAATATTCACCTCCACGGGTCGTAATATTCGTACATCCGTCCGACAGGAAATAGGTTTTCAAATTTTCTCCATTCCCATACTCACAGCGGGCTGTACGGGCCGATACCAAACGTACGTCAAATGCATACTGCGGACGGACATGCAAAGTATAGTCACCGCGGAAATAATGGGTATGCTTCGGCTGTAGACCATCACCCGGTGCTTTCGTTCCTTCCATACGTGCCACAATATCACGGAACTCGTCGGCATGTTCCTTGTCCAATTCCACCATACGCTTGGCAAACAGAATAGTACGTGATTTGTCCAGAATATCCGGACGGCTGATACTGCGTCCCAGTACGTCATACGACATATACTTGCCACGCATGACTGCATAATACGTTTCACGCATAAACTTGCTGATCAGCTCCAATTTATCCTGTGGCATGGCAAACCGAGTACCTCGAGTATACATGGCAACCTGCGTCACCCCTTTCAGGATCTCGTCACCGTATCCGCCAATGTATAACTGCTGTCCGTGCTGGAAGTTGCTGTTGTCATGCTGAAATCCTTCTTTCGTAGTATAAACGACCGGATTGTACACATTCTCCAACGCATAGGCTAAATCCTCTGCATTCCGTTGCAGACAGGAACGATAAATCCAATGCAGGGCAATATCCGTACGATTGGCACCGGTCCATTTAGCCGGATCACCACCATCTTCCCGTACACGGTCCAATATTTTCTTTTCCAAATCAGCCGGCAATTGTTTTTTACCGGTACGCATCTGAATGAGCAATACGCCTAACTTCTGAGGTTCGGAAATCTGATTATACCACCAATTATGACACCACGGATTACGCTCATGCCAGAACTCCAATCCTTTCACAATCTTATCATACAAAGCTTCTTCGCCAAAATGTTTGTTTTTCGGATTAGTATAAGCAAACACTAAATCGCTGATACGCTCTACATGAACCAATGGAGGCCAATTGGTACGCTGTATACTGGCATAATCTACATCGGTAAACGAACCGTCCTGTTCATTGTACTTAGCCAATGCCTCGTCAATGGCGGGATTGGCCACAAAGTCCTGACGGATCTTTTGCATCAACGTTTCAAACTCGTCACCCGACTGTAAACCATTTTGTGCCTGAGCCGGAATCCCTAAGCCAATCACCATCCCAAGGACAACCAGCCATAGTCTTAAATTTATTCTCATATCACTCTAAAATATTTCTCCGTTCAAAAATACTAATATTCTATCTAAAGTCAAAAATCCATCGAACAGAAAATAAATACAGATGCCTATTTAAGATCTCTAAAGTTCAACTTTAGCTCGCTAACTATCTACTTTACGAAGCTAACTATGGACTTTAGACAAGCTAAACATAAACATTCTTCTGCCGATGGAACAGTTTTTCGTCCAATAAGTTTCACGCTTTCACAACGTTCCATAAAACATTTATTTATAGGAGAATAAAGTGAAAGCAATACCCCAAAAAGGAAGGTTTCACTACTTTCACATGCCTTCACAACAATGTTTCACAGAAAACAAAGGACAGTAAATAAAAATGGGGCCATACTATCAAATACATCATAGTACGACCCCATTCATTTCGCTTTTTCTATAGAGATTTAATTACATCATATATTATTCCCATCCAGGATTTTGTCCTAAAGCAGGATTAGCAGCAATTGCCGATGAAGGTATCGGACGCAGATAATCCTTAGCAGGGTCAAACGAACGACGTTCTACTGCACAATTCGTTCCACCATAGGCGTCTATATATGTTTACCATCTTCTGCTACATATACATAGATAGGATTACTTCCTGCATTAGGAGCACCGGCCTTTGTAATATCTATTTTTTGTTCTCCAGTTGTCCTCCTTTGTTCAAGTCCCCCAAAACCGTGTTTCAAGTTTAATTTAACACCGCAAATCTAAAAAGAAGCAAACAAAGGGGTTTACTCTTTTTGCTTTTTCTTTTACTCTTTTTCAAAAAGGTTCACAAGTTGCTATAAATCAATAAAATACAATAAACAAAAACATAAAGAAAGTGATAAGAGATAAACAAATAAGGTAAAATAAGACTGCAATTTCAGCTACAAAAAAGAGAAGAGGGACAAATAAAAGCCAATAGAAAAGCGGCCTTGAAAACAAACATCAGGAAGGAGTTTCTTAAAGAACAGAGAAGTATAATATTATGATAAGAAAAAAAAGAAAGCACTTCGTGAAATCATGACGAAGTGCTTCGTGAGGGTTTGACACAGTGCTTTATGAAGGTGTCACACAGTGCTTCGTGAAGACCTGACGAAGCACTGCATGAAAGGGCCAGAAAGCACTGTATGAGAAAGGCTGAAAGCCGATATACAATCTTGATCAGCGTACGGCTATCTCTGCAAAGCCCATCGGCTCATCTTCCGTGACCATACGGACAGCTTTCAGATACAGATAGCGTGCCTTGACGGGCGTGAAGTAGACAGACTGCATCACAGGATTGTTACGGATATTGGAAAACTCACCTGCTTTGACCATCGTAACATTCTTTCTATCGGCATCGGCTACAGACAATTCATAATGTGAAACCAAGCCTTTGTTCGGTTCACCCTGGTCGGGCAGGAAATGGAAGGAAGAAACAAAACGTTCACTACCCAAGTCTATAGTCAGCAAATCACCGTCGACAAAACAAGTGGTCTTCTCGTCACGGTCGGAAGCAAAGGCAGCCTCTTCCAGCTTCACACCGGAAAGGGTGAAAGGAAGGCTTTGCATCTGAGTGGTCGGTATTGCTTCAAAAAGTTGGTCGGCATTCTCACCGGCATCATACACTCCAATGTTGTTGATGCACAGCGGCCCACGCGCATCGGTAATGCGGATGCGGATACCGTCGGAAACAACGGAAGAGAAACGCAACAGGCGCTTGTAACCAATGGTTGTGGTTTCTTCGTTCAGGACAACTGGCTGCCAGTCACCCGAAGCGTCACGATATTCCACAGTAAAAGCCTTCACACGCTGGCCCAAAGGGATATATTCCTGCAACAGCATACGGTTCATCCTCGTCGGTGAGGAGAAAGAGAACGTAATGTCGCCCGTCGTCACACTATCGGCCGTAGCCCAATAGGTGTCGTAATCGTCATCCGTCAAGGCTGAAGCCACATAATCGCCACCGCGCTCATCGCTTACCTGAGGAACAATTCCAGCTACCAGATTTGTTTCCAGTTCCTTCTGTATCATCTGATGGAAACGAACAGCATTGGCCGAGTCGACCGGATGTATCAATCCATCCCTGTCTACCGGGAAATTCAGTAACAGCGTTGCATTATGTCCCACACTGCGATAATAGAGATCAACCAACTGTTCGGGAGTCTTTACGAGACTATCCTGTTCGGGATGATAGAACCAACCCGGACGGATGGAGACATCGCATTCGGCTGCCACCCACTGGTTGCCATCTGCATGACCATACTGAAGCTGGTAACTCTTGTCGTAACCGGGATATACTTCACCCTTACGGAGGAAAGACCAGTTGGTGGCACCGGCAAAACCCTTTTCGTTGCCCACCCACCGGCAACCGGGACCGCCGTCGGAGAAGACGACTGCCTGCGGCTGTATACTGTCCAGCATCTCGTAAATGCGAGGATAATTGTAGTAATTACGACGGTCGATGGTACGCGTCTCCTTAGCTCCGCCATACCATCCGTCTCCACCATTGGCTCCATCGAACCAAACTTCGAACACTTCACCATAATTGGTCAACAAATCACGCAGCTGAGCATAAAAATAGTCCAGATACGCAGGCGTTCCGTAATTGGCCTGATGACGATCCCAAGGTGACAGATAAACAGCAAACTTCAATCCATATTTCTTGCAAGCTTCAGACAATTCGCGCACGACGTCTCCTTTACCATCTTTATAAGGACTGTTTGCCACACTGTAGTCGGTGCCGGCAAACGGCCAAAGGCAAAATCCATCGTGATGCTTGGCCGTAAGAATGACTCCTTTCATTCCTGCTGCCACCAAAGTTTTGGCCCACTGTTCGCAATCCAGACGAGAAGGATTGAACACCTCCGCCGGTGTGTCACCATATCCCCACTCACGGTCGTTAAATGTATTCAATCCAAAATGGATGAAGGCATAGGTTTCCATCTTCTGCCATTCCACCTGCTTAGGCTCAGGAATAGGAAGAATAGGATCGGGAGCCTTGACATGCGTGGAAGAACACGCCGACATCACAACTGATAAAGATGCGGAAAGCCATAAGGCCGATAGAAGTTTGTTGTTTTTCATAAAACAAGCATTTATAGGTTAATAATCAATCGTTTTCATTTAAAACGAGCGTCCGCCTACCAGCAATGGACATTTTGGACCACGGAGTAACCGAAGTCCAAAGCGCAAGGTCGGCAATACCGGCAGGATAGGACTCCCCACCCCGAAGATCTTCCTCCAGAGCTTTCAACATCACATAGTCCATACCGCGATGATGGGTATCCACTTCGAGCGCTTCCCGCCCCCATTGTTTCCAGTAAGAATGCTCATAGCGGTCGATATAAGCATCGTCCGGTTCCCAAGATTCATCAGGACTGGTTCCTTCCACATAAATCATCCGCCGGTCACCATTCCAGATGCCACGCGTACCCTGTATCTCAAAGTCGAGGCTACGAGGACGGGGCAAGGTCGTATCATGCGTCAGCGAAATCAGTACTCCCCGTTCCGTTTCCAACTGAGTAACGACTACATCGCCCAACGTTATCTTCACATCGGAATTTCCTCCCAAATCACGAATACGCTGCATCAAACCGGCTGGCTTAGAAGCAAAAGAAGTCACATACTTAAAACGGTCGGTACGTCCGATACCGGCAATCAAACACAGCGGTGCCAAGCCATGTGTAGGATAAAGATCACCATTTTCTTCCTGATAAAACTGGCTCCGCCAGACGCTTTCCGTTTTGTCACGGTTCCCCAACGTCCCGTCATCATCCAACAACATACGGCGCAGGTCATGACGATACCCACCACGCATATAGACTATCTCACCCAATACACCAGCACGAACCAGATTATAAATGGACAGATTCTCACGCATGAAAAGCGTATTTTCCAACGGATAGACTCTACGCCCTGTACGTTCGGCCAATTCGATCAGCGGCTTGTACTCATCCAGATACAATCCGCCCTTTATCTCTAAAGCAACATCAGCTCCATGCTCCACGCAATGGATAGCATGCTGCACATGACACTGCCACGGAGAAGCTACAAACACCAAAGCAGGCATCTGCTCCTCCAGCATATTCAGATAGTCACTCTCTCCCCTATTATAACAGGCCACATCGGTCATACCCACATCCGACACACCGGGATCTGCAAAAGCCTCCAGGCGGAAAGCAGGAATATGACGTAACAGGCGGAGCAGCTGCATCCCCCTATACCCCATGCCTATGAATGCCGTCTTTATCATATTTTCGTCATCCGTTCATATCTTTTCCGCGTCAATACAGGAAAAGTGTGTCAAAGATAAGAAGTTTTTGCAACATACACCAAAAGATTTGTATCTTTGCCCGAGCCAAAAACAAGATTATTCACTTAAAACAAGATTTTATAAAGAATATGGAAACAAACAAGTACATTACCGTAGCCTATAAACTATATGCTATCGAGGATGGTGAGCGCGAATTTACAGAAGAAGCCACCGTGGAACATCCTTTTCAGTTCATCTCGGGACTGGGACTGACACTGGATGCTTTTGAAAGCCAAATCAAAGGACTGAATGCGGGCGACAAATTCGACTTCACCCTGACCTGCAACGAAGCATACGGCGAATACGACGAAGACCACGTCATCGACCTGCCGAAGGAAATATTCCTGATTGACGGAAAATTCGACACGGAACGCATCAAGGAAGGTGCCATTGTACCCCTGATGACAGCCGAAGGACAGCACATCAACGGCAGCGTGGTAGAGGTGAAAGACGACGTGGTAGTGATGGACATGAACCATCCGCTGGCCGGATGCGACCTGAACTTTGTAGGCGAAGTGGTGACCAGCCGCGAAGCGACCAACGAAGAACTGGCCGAAATGGCCCGCATGATGAGCGGCGGTTGCGGAGGCGGATGCGGCAGCTGCGGTGGCGGATGCGGCGACCACGATTGTGGCGACGACTGCGGATGCGAAGGCGGATGCTGCCACTAAGAGGAAGGAGTTAAGAAGTTAAAGAAGTTACCACTCCGCTTCGCTCCGTTCAGAAGTTAAAGCCAAATGACTTGCTAAATGATAAGACTCCCGAATACAAGGAGCGGATATCAAGCCTTAGTCGGAGCATTCGGCTTAACTTCTTTAACTTCTCTAACTTCTTTAACTCCTGATTCATTCATTTACTTGTCATGATGTCGAGCACCAGGCGGTCTGTCTCGTTCATTCCCTGCGAACCGATCTTGGTGAGGTTACGGATGCTCTGGTCCACATCGGCATCGATGATGCCTTCGACCGAAGTGACGCAACGGTTTTCCATCGCCATGATGGCCGACAGGACAGCGGTAGAGACACCGGTAGTCACCTTCAAGGCACAGCTGGGCTTGGCACCGTCGCAAATCATGCCCGTCAGGTTGGCAATCATGTTCTGCACGGCATAGGTAATCTGCTCGTAGGTACCGCCCATGAGCC
>ULMB01027498.1_pt1 | contig 28178 bp, 17 predicted proteins | sample 1951571 | NCBI WGS metagenome assembly ULMB01 (sample SAMEA4835542, study PRJEB28245) | human gut metagenome | biome: gut microbiome; material: fecal sample | place: Denmark | collected 2008 | reverse complement strand
TGAACGCCTGGCCAGTAACAAGACAACATGTATAATTCAGGATAAATATGGATTTATATGGATAGGAACAGAATATGGGCTTAACAAATTCGACGGTTACAGATTTACACATTACCTCACAGACATCAACGACAGTACGTCTATAATCAGCAATGACATAACATCTTTCTTAGTTGATAAAAAAGGGCAATTTTGGATTGGAAGCGAGAAAGGCTTGATGAAATACAACTACAAGACCAACGATTTTAAAAGATATCATTGTCCAGACGGCAACACACCAAGAATAGAAACAATTCTCGAAATGAGCAATGGCGACATTCTCATTGCCACTGCCGGATACGGATTATATAAAATATCCAAAGGCACAGATAAAATCATTAAGGATAATTCTTTTTGGAAAAGTCATAATGACGACTATAAAAGCAGAATATTCGAAGATGACATGGGTAACATATGGCAAAACAGTCATCTGCCAATAATAACAAGAATTATTCTGAACAAAGAAAAAGTTCCTGTACAATTCAAAGATTTTAAACTTAGCCATGGTCCTGCTATTAGCTTTATAAAGAATGGCGCTAAAAGTTTTTATATCGTATGCATGTATGGCATACTTGAATATCGATATAAAGACGGAACCATACATGATGCCGGTTTCGATATGAGTGAACTTAACAGGACTGTCTCTATCCGAAAAGCAATATTAGACAGCAATGGAAATATCCTGATCGGTACATCAGGCAAAGGTATGATGATAATACCCCGAAACAGCCGTAAACTTATTTCGTATAAAGATAAAAATTCGACATTTGACTTGTCTACAGCAAATGTAAACAACATGTATGAAGACAAAGACAAAAACATATGGATAAGCTGCTATAAGAAAGGTATTTACATGATTTCACAAAAGAAAGATGCCTTTAACAGCTGGACTTTCTCACAACACAACTACTTGTTAGGAAGCAGCGTATCGTCCATTGCCCCCGGACACAATGGCGACATCTTTGTAACAATACAGAAAACCGGTGTTTATAAATTTGATAAAAATGGCAACATAACATCTCATCCAACATCGCCGGCAGGAGCAAACACCATATACAAGGACAAGCAAGGAAACTATTGGCTATGCAGCGAAACCACACTTTACTCATATAACCCTTATACCGGAGTATATCATCAGAAAGCAAAATACGACGGATGGGGACTAAACTATATCACAGACGACGGAAAAGGCACCCTCTATATATGCAACTACAGTAAAGGTCTCTGTGTCTATAACACTCAAAACTGTTCGACAATACAATTCAGCATGAGAGATAAAGACAAGGGTAAAGGTGTGCTGTGCAACGACTGGATAAAAACGCTGTATATTGACAGAGATGGACTTCTATGGATTGGAACGACAAATGGAATATCCGTAATGGATACTAAATCGTTTAACTTTAATGTTATAAAAGACAAACGTTTCAAGAATATACAATGCCTGTCTGTCAACGAAACGGCAGACGGTAAAATTTTACTTGGCACAAATACTGGATTATATGTTTACAACAAGAAGAAACATACACTTTACACATTTCCAAACTCTCCAAAACAGCTCCAGAACAATTTTATATACAGCATAGTATTCGACCATAACAATGACATATGGATGAGCACCGCCATGGGCATTTGGCAGTATAACCATAAACAAAAGACATTTATCAGCCATATACGCGGAAACGGACTTGCCACGAAGGAATACATCGGTGGAGCCGCAGCACATTTCAGCGATGACAGAATTGTATTCGGCATCGACGACGGCATAACCGTATTTTACCCGAAAGACATCAAGAACACAAAGATGGAGCTTGGGCAGATTTATCTGACAAACTTTATCCTCGACGGCAAGGAGATGAGCTGTTTTTCTGATAAATTTGTTGTACCGTATGATGAAAATACATTTTCTTTAGAGTTCTCATTGCTCAATTTCAAATATACTGATGAAATTACATTCCAATATAAGATTAACGACAATGAGAACTGGATTTCCATACCGGAAGGCACAAACGCAATATCATTCAACAAACTAAAACCGGGAAAATACGAGATTGAGGTAAGGGCTACAGCCAACGGTGCTGTATCTAAGAGCACTAAGAAAGTAACCATAAAAGTGCTGTCGCCCTGGTATGCGTCAACGCTGGCATGGATTATATACATAATGGTAATAGCCACAGGCATCTACCTATACGCAAGAAACTACAAGCGCCGCAAGAACGAAGAATTAGAGGAGACCAAGATGCGGTTCCTCATCAATGCGACCCACGACATCAGGTCGCCGCTGACACTTATCCTCGGCCCTCTCAACAAGCTGAAGTCGAGACTGACCGATGCCGAAAGCCAGAACGACATAAAGACCATCGACCGCAACGCACAGCGGCTTCTGCTGCTTGTCAACCAGATTCTTGACATCAGAAAGATTGACAAGAAACAGATGCACCTGCACTGCGAAAAGACGGAAATGGCAACATATATAAATGATGTTTGCGCAAGGTTCAGATATAATGCCGACCAGCACAACATCATATTCAACTTCGAACATGAGGCAAGCTCATGCTATGCGTGGATAGACAAGATAAACTTCGACAAGATTATATCTAACCTGTTGTCGAACGCCTTCAAGTTCACGCCCGACGGCGGAAGCATAACCATACGTCTGAAAGAAGACGAACAGCACATAACAATAGACGTGCTCGACACAGGCATGGGTTTCAAGAACAAGAACACCGACAAGCTGTTTGAGCGTTTCTATCAGGAACCAAACAGCCGCGGCATCAGCCTTGAAGGCACCGGCATAGGACTCAACCTGAGCCGCACGCTAACCGAAATGCACGGAGGCACGATTAAGGCAGCCAACCGCACAGACAACGTGCAGGGCGCACAGATAACGATAAGCATACCCAAAGGCAACAGCCATCTGAAGCCCGAAGAGATAATTTCGCCTGAAGACGACAACTCAAACAGCATGCTGTCTAAGAAGCCCACATACACCAACTGCAGGATGATGGTGGTGGACGACGACGCGGAAATGAGGCAGTACATAAAGAATGAGATGAGCGAATGGTATAAGGTAGACACGTTCCCCAACGGTGTGGAAGCCCTTGACGCCCTGCTGAAAGAACATTACGACATCGTTGTCTCAGACATCATGATGCCGGAGATGGACGGAGTAACACTGCTGAAGAAGATAAAGACCAACAGCCGCATAAACGACATCCCCGTGATATTGCTAACTTCAAAATCTGACGTTGCCGACAGGCTCGAAAGCTTCAAGAAAGGCGCAGACGCCTTCCTGGCAAAGCCGTTCAACATGTCTGAGCTGCACATACTTACAGACAATCTTATCAGCAACGTAAGAAGGCTGCGCGGAAAATATTCGGGCGCCCAGGAACAGAAGGACAAGATTGAACAGATAAAGGTGAAGGGCAACAACGACCAGCTGATGAACCGCATCATGAAGTCGATAAACGAGCATATATCCGACCCCGACTTCAACGTTGAGAGTCTTGCTGAAGACGTTGGCATAAGCCGCGCACAGCTGCACCGCAAGATGAAGGAAATAACCGGAATATCAACCGGCGAGTTTATCCGTAATCTGAGACTGGAACAGGCTGCACGACTGATAAGAGAGCAGAAGATAAACGTCACGCAAGTGGCCTATGCCGTAGGCTTCAACAACCAGACCCACTTCTCTACCGTGTTCAGGAAACGCTACGGCATGTCGCCTACTGAATACGCTAAAAAAGAGCATAACGAAAATACAGAGCAAAAACAGGAATCATGAAAAAGACATTTTTAACCGCCCTGCTAATGGCGGCAATCACATGCGTTGCATATGCAGAAGACGGCTCACGCCTTTGGCTGAGAAGCCAGCGCAACAGCGACCTGTGTGAAATCACGACTAAAGACAAGTCGAACACGGCTAAAATAGCCACAAGAGAACTTGCCACATACTGGCACGGAAAACCGGTAAGCCTGATAAAGGACAAGACGGCAACCGGCGAAGAAGGCTTCGAGATAACAACCGACAAGAGCAACGGCCACATAACAATAAAGGCGAAAAACAGCTGCGGACTGCTCTACGGAGCCTACGAACTGCTGCGCCTGCAGGACAGCGGTATGCCTGTTGACAACATCAACATAAAGGAAAATCCTGCCGTAAAATACCGCATACTCAACCATTGGGACAATCTTGACAGGTCTGTAGAGCGAGGATATGCTGGCCTGAGCATATGGAAGTGGGACGAAATCAACGGCGACAAAGGCACGATGAGCCTTGTCCTGAAAGAACGCCTCACAACCTATTGCCGTGCAAACGCGTCGATAGGCATCAACGGCTCGGTGATAAACAACGTGAACGCTTCGCCCAAGATGCTCAACACCTTATATATAAAAAAGGTAAAGGTGCTGGCAGATATGTTCCGCGACTACGGAATAAAGGTTTATCTCTCGGTGAACTTTGCGTCGCCAATGGCTGAGGGCGGACTGAAGACAGCCGACCCGCTCAACGAAGGCGTGCGCACATGGTGGAAAAACAAGGTAAACGAAATATATAAAGAAATACCCGACTTCGGAGGTTTCCTCGTAAAGGCAAACTCAGAAGGACAGCCCGGCCCCGGCGACTATCACCGCACACATGCCGAGGGAGCCAACATGCTTGCAGAAGCTCTTGCCCCGCACGGCGGACTGGTCATATGGCGCAGCTTCGTTTACGGCAATCATGAGGGCGAAGACCGCGTAATGCAGGCCGTTACAGAGTTTAAAGACCTCGACGGAAAGTTCAGCAGCAACGTTATTCTACAAACAAAGAACGGTCCGCTCGACTTCCAGCCGCGCGAGCCTTATGCTCCTCTGTTCGACCAGATTAAGCATACACCGATGATGGCAGAGCTGCAGATTACGCAAGAATATCTCGGACAGAGCCGCCACCTTGTATACCTGGCACCGATGTGGAAAGAGTTTTTCAGCTTTGTAAACCCCAAACAACTTATCGGCATTGCAGGAGTGGCCAACACGGGCGATGACGCCAACTGGTGCGGCCACCATTTCTCACAGGCCAACTGGTATGCCTTTGGCCGACTGGCATGGGACCCTACCCTGTCGTCAGAACAGATTGCAGACGAATGGCTCAAACAGACTTTCACACACGACACAGCTTTCATCAACCCGATGAAGGAAGTTATGATGAGCAGCCGCGAAGCCTGTGTAGACTATATGATGCCGCTCGGACTGCACCACATATTCAAGGCCGACCACCACTATGGTCCTGAGCCACAGGGCTTCTATCCAAAATATCCGATAGAATGGTGCCCCGTATACTATCATAAGGCCGACAGCACCGGCATCGGCTTCGACCGCACAATGAACGGCACAAAGGCCGTAAGCCAGTATCGCCATCCGTTCGACAGCATATACAACGACATCAACACCTGTCCCGAGGAATATCTGCTGTGGTTCCACCACGTAAGCTGGAATCACAAGATGAAAGACGGCACGACGCTATGGCAGAGCCTATGCGCCCACTACAACCGCGGTGTGGCCGAGGCAAAGAGATTTGCCGAAACTTGGAGCAAGATGGAGCCGTATGTAGACAGACAGCGCTTTATGGAAGTAAGCCAAAGAATGGCCGAACAGGTAGAGAACGCCGAAGAATGGCGCGACACGTGCCTTAAATATTTTCAGACATTCTCAAGACAGGAAATAACAAAATAGCAAGTACATACAATGAACAAAATAAGTTATCTGGTAGGCACCGCAGCCCTGTCGGCTATGATGGCCATGTTCTGCGGCAGCGAAGCCCATGCACAGGCAAAGCTGCAGAAACAGGGCACTGCCACACAAATAACAGTAGGCGGAAAGCCCATGCTCCTGCTGTGCGGAGAGCTGAGCAACTCGGCCGCTACGTGCGAGGCAGACATAATAAGCGTGATGCGCACATGCAAGGAACACGGACTCAACACGGTGCTTGTGCCGGCACAATGGGACCTCATCGAACCGGAGGAAGGCAAGTTTGACTTCTCGCTGCCGAAGACAGTCATAGAACAGGCACGCAAAAACGACCTGAAAGTAATATTTCTGTGGTTTGGAGCATGGAAAAACTCCATGAGCTGCTATGCACCGCTATGGTTCAAGGAAAACACCAGGAAATATCCGCGCGCAATGACACGCCGCGGAAAGCCTCTTGAAATTGCCAGCGCATTCTCAGACAACATACTGCAGGCAGACAAAAACGCCTTCAGCAAATTGATGAAATTCATATCTGAGGCCGACAGCAACCGAAACACGGTGATAATGATGCAGATTGAAAACGAAATCGGCATGCTCGAGGACGCACGCGACTACTCGGACAAGGCACAAAAGGCTTTCAGCTCTGCCGTGCCCGAAGACCTTATAAAATATATAAGGAGCAACGGGAAAAAGCTGCACCCTCACCTGCTGAAAATGCTCACAGGCTCAGAGAAATGGACAAAAGACAGCCACAACGCTATAAACAACAGGCTGAAGAAGGGCGCCACATGGGCACAGGTGTTTGGCACGGACATATATGCCGACGAAGTGTTCATGGCCTACTATCATGCAAAATATGTTGAACAGCTGGCTCTCGAGGCCCGCCGCATCTGCGACATGCCCCTCTATGTAAACGCTGCGCTCAACAGCCGCGGACGCAAGCCGGGCGAATATCCGTCGGCAGGGCCGCTTGCACACCTTGTAGACCTGTGGCACTGCGCCGCACCCAGCATAGACATCCTTGCTCCTGACATCTACGACACAGGCTTCAAGAGCTGGGCCGACCAGTACAAGCAGCCCGAAAATCCGCTGTTTATACCAGAGTCGCGCTTCTGCCGCAACAGCGGTGTGCGTGCGCTGTACGCCTTTGGCGAGCACGACGCCATAGGCTTCTCACCGTTCGACATAGACCACGGCTCTGCCGACGACCACAAGAGCATAAAGGAGAGTTACGCCATGCTGGAAGAGCTGTCGCCGCTGCTGCTGAAATATCAGGGCAAGGACCTGACACACGGACTGCTCTTTGACGGCAACGACCGCGAACACATCATCGTAGACGGCGACATCACGCTGACATGCCGCCACAACTTCACACTGCCATGGGACCCTCGCGCCACCGACGGCTCTGAATGGCCCGAAGGCGGAGGCATTATAATAAAGCTGGCAGAAATGGACTACATCATAGCCGGCAACGGCATCGTTGTAGAATTTGCGACAAACAGCGAGAAGGAACAAGAAGAAAAAAAGATACTTGGCGAAGACGGATTTGCCCAGAATGGCCAAAACACGGGCACGCAGAACGGAGCGCAGCCTAAATTTAAAGGAATGCGTGCAGGCATAGGCTACGTGGATGAGGTGGCAATAAACAAAGACGGAACGCTGAAATATCTGAGAAGAGAAAACGGTGACCAAAGCCATCAGGGACGCCACGCCCGCATATCTGTAGGCGAATATAAGATTCTGCACGTCAAGCTGTATAAGTATTGACAAGGGGAACAGCCAAGCAAATTTAAAAAAGGCTGAAGAGTCTGCCGTCAGACAAAGATGGTTAAGGCTTCACAATAAAAATAAGGCCTGCAAGCGGCCGACAGAAAAATACTCTATATACGCCATAAGGACATCTTGAAGGGCGAATATAGAGTATTTTTTATGCCCTATCGGTCATGCCCCGTCAGACGATTGCCCCGTACATCTTATTATATTATACCCCTTACTTTCAACTCTAACCTGACTGATGCAGCAATTCAATGCTGTTGCGTAATCACTGCACAGGCGGATAAAAGGCTTTTTCGGGCGGCATCTAAAAACAGGCGTAAAAATTATAACCATTTACACCTATTTCTGTTACATTCTAAATATTCAGCGTTATTCTACAGAAAAATTATTAACCAAACAATAGCTATTGTGTTTCGAATTGTTAGTGGCCGGTTTACGTGTCGTAAACGGGCCACTTTTGATGCAAAAGTGACCGCTTTTTTATGCAAAAACCATAGAGTTTTGTCATTCAAAATAAAGAGTGGTCATTATTGCATGCAGGAATAAGCATGAGCAAAACGTAAAAACACAACCACGCAGGCATGGACATGAGCCAGACAACGACAGCCATAAAAGCATAAGAGGCATGCGGTTTTTACTCAAAAAAGGCAACTGAAAAACGTGCATCCCGACATATTTCATGTTGCAAAGCACAACATAGACAGAACACACAATAACCGGAAAACGGAAAAAAAGCATGGCTGCCGCAAAAAATATTTTAACATATAGAAACAATCAGCATGCGTAAACAACGGTCAAAATCACATAACTATAAAATATGACCAGCCTACATGAAAAATAGATAAAAAATCATATTATTAACAAGAAAACAAAAAAAAGAGAGTAAAAAGCCGCTAAAACGATACAAATCAGCACGTCTGCAACATTAAGAAACGTTGCTGAAACATTAATTAATACACTTTTAAACATAAATTCATACTTTTGTGGCGTTGAAAACTTTACCAAATTCAAACAATTTTAAACAATTAATCATGAAACGCGCAAAAGAAGCATGTAAGACTCTGGGCTTACTGATTCTGATGAGCATTTTCCCTATTTGGGCATTTGCACAGAACACAGTAACCATCACGGGTCTTGTTACCGATGACGACGGCCCTATCATCGGAGCAACAGTAAAGGTTAAGGGGTCGACCACAGGTGCAATAACTGACCTTGACGGAAAATACACATTAAAGGTAAGTCCCGGATCAGTTGTAACGTTCACCTACCTCGGATATGCCGACAAGGAGGTAAAGGTTACAAATCAGAAAGAAGTAAACGTAAAGCTCGAACCAGACTCAAAGATGCTTGACGAGGTTGTGGCCATCGGTTACGGAACGATGAAGAGATCAGACGTAACAGGTTCAATGGTGTCAATCAACGACAAGGCCATAGAGCAGACCGTGTCTACAAGTATCGACCAGGTGCTGCAGGGACGTGCTGCAGGTGTGCAGATTCAGGCAAACTCAGGTACTCCTGGTGCCAATACAAGTATCCGCATACGTGGTGTCAACTCTCTTAATGCAACCAACCAGCCTATATTCGTCATCGACGGTGTTGTGGTTGACGCACAGGGAGCAGACAGCAACGACCCCTTGTCAAGTAACAACCCGCTTGCCAGCATCAACCCGAGCGACATCGTGTCAATGGACGTGCTCAAGGATGCCTCGGCAACAGCCATCTATGGTGCAAGAGCGTCTAACGGTGTCATCATGATTACCACAAAGAGAGGTAAGTCTGGCGAAGCCACTATAACCTACGACGGATACATCGGCTGGCAGGAAATGGCAAAGAAGCTCGACATGATGAACCTGCGTGAGTATGCCATACACCACAACGCACGCGCCGAAGAGGGCATCGTTGAATATAACGACGCATTCGTAAATCCCGACGCTCTTGGCGAAGGAACCGACTGGCAGGACGCCCTGTTCCGCAACGCTCTGATGACAAGCCACAACATATCTGTTACGGGCGGAACACAGAACGCGACATACGCAATAAGCGGAGGATACATGAACCAGGACGGTATAGCCATAGGTTCAGGCTTCAAGCGTCTTACTCTGCGCGGCAACACTGACGCACAGGTGAAGAAATGGCTCAAGGCCAGCCTGAGCTTCTCACTGACTGACTCAAAGCAGGAAGTAGGTGCCGACAACAACGTCATCATGAATGCCCTGCTCCAGCAGCCTTCAGTAGCAGTTACCAGCCCTGACGGAAGCTTCGACGGTCCGGACGACGTTTACATGCCTGTAAATGCCGTGGCCATAGCATCTATCAGAGAGAACTACAACAAGAAGATGAATTTCCGTATAAACGGAAGCCTCGAGGCAACCCTGATGAAGGGCCTCACCTTCAAGACAGAGCTTTCAACAGACTATAACCTCAACAAGTTCTATTATTATGAGCCCGACTATGAGTTCGGTGCCCTGACAAACTCTACACGTACCGGTAAATGGACAAAGACAGACACCAAATACTGGTCATGGAGAAACATCCTTACTTATCAGAACACCTTCAACAAGGTTCACAGCATCAACGTTATGCTCGGTCAGGAAATGAGCAACTCTCACTGGGAGACACAGGTGAGCACGGCTACAGGCTTCCTGACAAACAGCGCCCACGACCCGTCGGCAGGTGACATAACAGCCTCAACAGGTACAGGTACACAGAACGACAACTCTCTGTTCTCTTACTTCGGACGTGCATTCTATTCATACGACGACCGCTACCTCATCACAGCGACACTGCGTCGCGACGGTAGTTCTCACTTCGCAAAGAACAACCGCTGGGGATGGTTCCCTTCAGCAGCACTTGCATGGCGAGTTTCTAACGAGAAGTTCATGGCCGGCACAAGCGACGTTATCAACAACCTCAAACTCCGCCTCGGCTGGGGTTCTACAGGTAACCAGAACGTATCAGACTGGGCTTACATGGCTCTGCTGTCTTCAAAGACCACGCCATGGGGAACTGGTGTGCTTACAGCCAACACAGCTAACCCAGACCTGAAATGGGAGACTACAACATCATACAACGTAGGACTCGACCTCAACCTCTTTGACAACCGCATCGAGTTTATCTTCGACTGGTACTACAAGAAGACCAAGGACCTGCTGCTGCAGATTCCTCTGCCTGAGTACCTCGGATCATACGGACAGGGCGCAGCTTCTAACCCATGGAAGAACGTAGGTTCTCTGCGCAACACCGGTATCGAAATGACATTGAACACTGTAAACATTGACAAAGGCGGATTCCAGTGGCGCAGCAACTTCGTGTTCTCACTCAACCGCAACAAGGTGCTCAAGCTCGACACAGAAAGTGCAACCATCGACAAGACATTCATGACAGGAAGCGAGAACAACACTGTTACAAGAACTGTTGAAGGCAAGCCTGTAGGACAGTTCTGGGGCTACAAGGTTATCGGACGCTTCGAGAAGGCAGAAGACTTCTACTATAAAGACAAGGACGGCAACGTCAAGCCGGTGGCACTGCCCGAAGGAAGCTCTATCGGAGAAGACAAGACATGGATTGGCGACTATATATTTGAAGACATCAACGGCGACGGCGTGATAAACAACAGCGACTGTACGTTCATCGGCGACCCGCAGCCTGACTTCACTTACGGTATCGGCAACACATTCTCTTACAAAGGCTTCGACCTCACCATATTCTTTAGCGGCAGCTACGGCAACGACATTCTGAACTATACACGCCGCGACATCGAGGACGTAAGAGTAAACAGCAACCTGCTGAAGAGCGCAGCCGACTACGCACAGATTGGCGTCATCGACCCCAACCTGCCCGACGACGACTTCCGCAACCTCTACGTCACCAACCCGAGCTCACGCCTGCCGCGTCTGAGCGCATCTACAACAAATGCCAACAACCGTGTAAGCGACCTCTATGTTGAGGACGGCTCTTACATTCGTCTGCAGAACATTTCGCTGGGCTACACGCTTCCGAAGTCATTCGTAAGAAAGCTCAAGCTCGAAAATGTCAAGGTATACATGAACCTGCAGAATGTTTACACATGGACCAACTACAGCGGCTACGACCCTGAAGTAGGATCAATGTACGGCGATGCACTTCTGACCGGCCTCGACTACGGCCGCTATCCTTCACCGCGCATCTACACCTTCGGTCTGAACATCTCATTCTGATAATCACAAATGTATTTGCGAAAGAAAGTAACAATTTTAACAAGAAAGAAAATGAAAACAAAAATATTCTTAGTAGGCTCGCTCCTGACAGCCGGAATAGCACTGACATCATGCAGCGACGACTTCCTCGACCAGAAAAATACAACGAGCCCTAACCAGGAAACATTCTTCGACAGCGACGAAGCTATCGACAAGGCCATGTATCCGCTTTACAACTATGTATGGCAGAGCTTCAACGACAAGGCCTACTACGGCATGGGCGACGGACGTGCCAACAACCTTACGGCTCAGTATTCAGACTATATCTACCCGTACACCAACTTCAACGAGACATCGTTAAGCCCGGGATTGTCTGACGCATGGGGCTCTCTTTACTCTGTAGTTGCACAGTCAAACAACACAATAAACAACATCCTCACCTACTCTACCTCTGCTGTAAGCGAGGAAGCCAAGACAAGAGGCGTGGCTGAGGCAAGATTCATGAGAGGCGTGGCCTACTGGTATATCGCATCTCTTTGGGGAAATGCCATAATATACACCAGAACAAGCGACCTCGTAAACAACTATGTTGTACCGGCAAACCCGAGAGCTGACGTTATGGAGTTTGCAATACGCGACCTCGAATATGCAGCTGCCTACCTGCCCGCAACATCTCCTGAGAGCGGACGTATCAACAAGTACAGCGCATACGGCATGCTGTCAAGAGTATATCTGTCAATGGCCGGTCTGACCACAGAAGGACAGTATGACGGCAACAACGTGGCTACCGACTTCAACCGCGGAACACGCAACACCTATTATCTTGAACTTGCGCGCAAGGCCGCAATGAAGGTTATCAACGAGTCTGACTTCAAGCTGATGACAAACTACGGCGACTTGTTCAAGATTGAGAACAACAACTGCCAGGAAGACATGTTCCAGCTGCAGTGGAATCAAGGCTCAACCGACGCTATCGGATGGGGATGCAACCAGACAATCACCGCTTACTTCGGATGGTCAACAATGGTTACAGACGGAACCAACTGGGGAGGTGCCACATACGCTTCTTACGACCTCTTTACCGAATATGAGAACAACGACCTGCGCAAGCATGAGAGCGTTGCATGGTACGGCGAATATTATCCCGACATGTACACAAAGGGCGGCGGCTACACCTACGGAGTAACAGAGAATGCAGGTTCTCAGGGTGCAAACATCAAGAAGTATGTTGTAGGCACACACGACGACAACGGCGTAAGCTACAAGCAGAGCTCAGGCATCAACACCCACATGCTGCGCCTGGCTGAGGTATACCTCAACCTTGCCGAAGCTATTCTGGGCAACAACGCATCTACAACAGACGCAACAGCGCTCTATTACTTCAACGAAGTGCGCAAGCGTGCCGGACTCAACGCCAAGACTTCGCTCACATATGAAGACCTGCGCCACGAGCGCCGCATGGAGCTGGCCTTTGAAGGACAGTACTGGTACGACCTCGTAAGACGTGCATACTACAAGCAGCAGGAGGTTGTAAACTACGTGAACAACCAGAACCGCAACGCATCTTATTACGACAGTTCTACTCATGAATACAAGCTCAGCGAAGACTATGTAGCTCCGGGCAAGGGTGTTGCAACAGCAACAGAGAAGAACCTGCTGCTGCCCTACTCTGACACCGACCAGAACCGCAACCCGTATCTCAAGAGCGACGCCAACGGCAACATACAGACCGTTCCTTATGAGTTCGGAGAGCGTGAGGTTTCAGAAGAAAGCCTGTTCAACTAAAATTATCAGCAAAACAAAATAAAAACGGAATTTCATTATGAAAATGTTTAAAAATATATGGCTTTTATGCCTCGCATTCGTTACAGCCGGACTGGTATCATGCAACGATGACGACGATGCGATAGACAGCGCACCTATAAGCGTGCTGCAAGTATATCTTGAAGATGCCGAAGCCACGGTAAAAGACCGCCCCGTAGAATTTGCCCGCCTTGGCCAGACCATACGCATATCAGGTTCTGGATTCAGAGGCATGCAGAAGGTATACATCAACGGCTTTGACACTTACTTCAACAATGCCTACGTTACAGACAACAACCTGATACTGAGCATCGACACAGACACTCCCGTATCAGACGCTCCAGACAGCGTGCGCAACACGATACGCTTCGTGAAGAGAGGCACTGAATATGTCTACACCTTCACAATACGTGCCGCATCTCCCTCGATAACCAGCATCGACAACACGCTGCCTATGCCGGGCGAGACGGTTACAGTGTACGGAGCCAACCTTCAGGAGACTTCAAAGGTTACACTGCCCGACGGAACAGAGATAACAGGAAACGCAATAACCAATGCTCCTGAAGATGAAGACGGCGAATGGTTCTCATTCGTAATGCCTCACAGCATTCAGGGCTACGGCGCCATAACAATAGAGTGTGCCAACGGAACAGCCAAGTCGGCAGAATACTTCAACAACGACAAGTGTATGGTGCTCAACTTCGACGGCGAAGGCAGCCAGGGCTTCTGGAGCTGGAGCGAGACAGGCAGCATGCTCGGAAGTGAAGATGTGGTTGACGACCCGCTCAACAGCGGCCGCGGCAAGGTGATCGACTTTGTACCCTCACGTCTGCTGAGCAACGGCATCGCAGCCGGCAAGAGCCGCGCAACAGAATGCTGGACAGCCGGCAACGACGACCCGATGGACGACTGGAGCCGCATGTACTCTGTAATACCCGACACAACACTGCTCACCGACGTTGCCTTCCAGTTTGACATCTACGTTCCTGAAGCATGGGTAGGCACAGGCCACATACAGCTCTGCCTCATGAACAACTTCAACTTCGGCGGTATAGGTTCTGACGATGATGCCGACGACAAGCAGACAGCCTTCTACTGCCCTTGGATACAGGACGGCAAGGCCATTCCGTTCAAGACAGCCGGATGGCAGACAGTTACAATACCGTTCAGTGAGTTCAAGAAATATGCAAGCGAGATTGAAGAAGGCAAGTCGCCCACATTCAGAGAAGTTGTTGAAGACCGCAATGCAGCCACATACCGCAACTTCGGAATGGGCTTTGTCAACACCGACTTCGTGTTCGACGGTCTTAGCGTAACAGCCACAATCTTCAAGCAGCACATCTACATCGACAACTGGCGTGTAGTGCCCTGCAAGAGCGAAGTAATATCAGACTTCCCCGACGAAGAAGAATAAACAATACACCGCCTGCTCCGGTGCGAACAAACACACCGGAGCAGAATAAAAAAAAACAAAACAACAAAAAAGTAATATCATGAAACTGAATAAAATAATCATACCGGTGCTGGCAGCCCCGTTACTCCTCACAGGATGCTACGACGAGAAGATGGACTGGCACACGCCGGACGGACATTATCCGGTTGTATCAGACGAGATTCCACTCTCACTCCAGGAGAAGATTGCCAACTACGACAACATCAAGGCCTACATGGCACAGTATATGCCTAACGTAAAGCTCGGCCTGGGACTCGGAGCAGACAAATATATCTCTGACGACACGGCCTATGTGAACAGATGTAACGACAACTTCCAGCAGTTTGTTACAGGAAATGCCATGAAGCACGGCTCAGTTGTTCAGAACGACGGTAGCCTTAAGTTCACCACGATTGACGCATTCCTGGCAAAGGTGCCTTCAGACATTGACATATACGGTCACAACTTTATATGGCACACCCAGCAGAACCAGACATATCTGAAATCGCTCATCGCACCTACGGTGGAGGTTACTCCGGGAAGCGACATCGCCAACGTCATTCAGAACGGCGACTTCGAGAGCGGCACAAAAGACCACTGGAGCAGCTGGGGCAACAGCTCTACAACAGAGGTGCAGGAAGGTGCAGGATATGACGGAAGCTACGGACTCGTAATGGTTAACCCAAGCGATGCCGACGACTATTCGGCACAGCTGGCTTACGACCTGACCGACCCGCTCGTAGCAGGAAAGAAATACATCATAAGATTTAAGGCTAAGGCCAGCACTCCTGCCGGCACACTGCAGTTTGCCACACAGAACAGCAGTGACTACTCTGGCGAGGGATACCACTCATTCAGCGTAGGCACAGAATGGACAACATGTGAGTATGACTATACCTGCACAAAGGACAACCTGAACCGAGTGCTCATCAACTTCGGCAAGGTGGCTGGAACCTACTACATCGACGACGTTGAGTTCGGCGAGGAAATAGGCGGATCTGCATCAGCTAAGCGCGGCCCTGCAAAGGCTTCGTCTGTAACCTACAAGTTCAAGACACCTGAAGAGAAGAAGGCAGCCCTGCTCGGAGCTATGGAGAGCTGGATTAAGGGCATGGCAGAACATCTGGGCAACAGAATAAGCGGATGGGACGTAATAAACGAACCTATAACCGACGGCACACCTAAATGGCGCGGCATAGATGGCAACTTCAGCGAGGGCGACAGCGAGCCTGTTGAAGATCCTGAAAGCGGCTTCAACCTCAATTGGGAGTCAGGCCACTTCTACTGGGGCTACTACATCGGCAAGGAATATGCTACAAAGGCATTCGAACTTGCACGCAAATACGCTCCAAACGCCAAACTCTATGTAAACGACTACAACCTGGAGACAAGTCCGGCAAAACTGGCAGAGCTCATCAACTTCGTAAAATACATCGACGAGAACGGAAGCGTAAAGGTTGACGGTATCGGCACACAGATGCACGTAGACGGCAAGTCGATAACCAAAGAGCAGATTGACGCTATGTTCCAGACGCTTGCTGCTACAGGCAAACTGATAAGGATAAGCGAGCTCGACGTAAGAATCGGCACGACATCGCCTACAGCCGACGACCTGCAGACACAGTCGGACGTATATCAGATGATCATCGAATCATACAAGGCAAACATACCTGAGGCACAGCAGGGCGGAATAACACTGTGGACTCTCTCTGATGCTGCCGACGAGCACACTTACTGGTATCCTGACGACGCACCAAACATCTTTGACAAGAACTATGCCCGCAAGACAGCCTACAAGGGTGTATGCGACGGTATAGCAGGCAAGGACATAAGCGAGGACTTTACAGGAGACATGTGGATGAACGGAAAATAATAATTCTGATACAGCGATTTATCTTATCAATAAGGTGCATAGGCTATCGGCCGTGCACCTTATTATTTTTATATACACTGCCGCCAATCGGGCAAAGATATACCGCCTTAGGCTTTCTGCAAGCCGGCATCATGCCCGTATGACCATTTGCCATAGACAAGAGAAAGGGCTAAATCAGGCTCGCATCAGGCGCACTACGCCCTATCTGCCACCAGTCTTCATTCTGCATGCCACGTCGCCACATCACGACACGGCATAGTCTTTTTGCCTTGCGCCAGCATCACGCCACCTGCCATTCTTAACAATGCCCGCCATCACTCGGCCGTTCATCATGATTCGCGGGTAAGAAGCCTGCAACAATCAAAACAACACAAGGCAAAACATGGATAAATCATGACGTCAGGACAAGAATAAAAACAGGCGTTGAAGGCGGTAAAAAATCAGGACATTATATTTTTTCATTACAGAAAGCCAACATATAATATAAGTTAAACAGGAACAATAAAACCCACCATTCTATTAACTATTGTTCACAATAGGCACACCTAAAACATGCAAAAACAACGGTTTTGCCATGCTAAAAGCACCGGTTTTGAAGCAAAAAAGCATCACTTTCAAGTAGAAAACATGCCACTTTTGACCCGTAAACGGCATAGTAATATTATTTAACACATACACAGCAAAGCCAAAATAGCACTAAAGCACATAATATCAGCCACTTACACAAAACGCTAAATTTTGCGCCATCTATGGCCAAAAATCCGGTTTCATGATGAGCACCGCCATTCTGGAAGCGTTAACCGTTCGGATTTTACGAAAAATCCTTACAGCGTGTCTGTATGTCATCCATTATTTTCAAGACCAAAATATATGCAGCCAGACAATACTGCAAACAGCAAAGCAAGAATAAGCATACACGCCCTTAATAAGCCACAGCGGAAAGACATTAAATATAAAATGCATGACAACGCTCCTATCTGCCGTCAGGATTCATCAAAAGATTGTCTTATACTGAGCTGACTACCATTTTCCTTCTCATAAAATTAGCTGACTTGTCAAAAAAAGCAGGCAGCAAGACGACAACAGAAAAAACAATATGACAGCAGAAAAATTAAGTCTACTCTAAGATTAAAAACATACGCAGCAGCATCACCTATCGGTGATAAATACCACATGAATTCTACACCGATTAAATTGGGGCAAAACAGACCGAAATAAACCTTAAACCAATGCGCGTAAATCACTGTTATACTTTAACTTAGCTTAACTTCTTCCGTTAAACACCTATTGCCAATTTAGTCCTTTTAGTGTAAATTTGTACCGCGATTGTACCTCGGCAGATTGACGGCATGAGCAGAAGAATTGCACCGACCTGCACTCCGTTGCACCGTTCTGCACTATCTTGCACCTTCCGTGTCGCCTCTCCCGAAAATCGCAGAAAATTCGATTATTTAACTGCAAATTTACGCTGGGTATGGCACAGAATTTTGAACAATTTTCACAATCCGATTCATGCCTCCTTACCATCAAGGAGGCAGCAGACTTCCTGCGCATCAGCAGGAGGTCTTTGTTTTATCTTATCAGCAACGGCAGATTACAGACCGTCAAGCTGTCACCAAGGACGACACGTATCTCTCTTAAAGAACTTCAACGACTAACTGAGGCTACATTTGTTGCTCCGGCTTCTCCTTTCCCTCCTTTTAATAATGATAAAAGGGAAAAGAAAAAGCCAAATGTCTCTGCCAAGCCAGAGACGGGCAACGTAAACAAGAGAGCCAAGTGCCGCATGACACCAGCCAGCGACAAAGCCCCTGAAGGTGTCACTCACGACTCCCATTATACATTGGCAGAGGTGATGAAGAAGTTTGGCATCAAGTACGGTCGCTTCTATGAAGTTCGCAACCGTTTCCAGCTCCCATCCGTTCATGCCTGGGGAACAACCGCTTTTAGGAAAGAGGACGTGGAGGAAGCCATTGCCAAGTACAACGAGGAACAAGGCAAGGCACAGACAGAGGCATACTACACCTGCTTCGACATCATGCAGAAGTACGGTCTGGGCAAGACGCAAGTACGACGTTTTGCCGAGACTCATGGTGTCCGTATCAAGAAAGCCAAAGGCGGCAGGGCTAACCTCTACCTCAAAGCGGACTGGGAAGCAGCCCGAAAGAAAGCCGAGAAAACAAGCAGAAGCACCAAGGCGAAACGGACATGAAAACGCCAATGTTGGTACTACTTGCAGGGATGGTTAGAACCAATCCTGCAATCCGAGGCTCAAAACTGCTGGTTTCAAACCGTTGTATCCCGATTGTAGCTTTGCAGCCTGTAACTTTGCAGAGCCAATCGGGAAAAAATGTACCCATCGCTTGGAAGTGTCTTGAAACCAATGGCAATAATAAATGCAATGCAACTGTCAACCCTGTTTATAGTATGATTTTCGCTGCAATTTCATACTCGAATGCAAAGTCAGGTTAAATCTGATGCATTGATGGACAATATTTTAGGCTCGACCCAAACAAAGGGCGTACCTTTGCAGACGCTTGAAGTCCAGACCGCCCATGAAGGGCAAGGCAGGACAACCGAAAATAGACAAATATAATACAATATAAAATAGAAGATATGACGAATTTATGTACCAAAGTCACAGTACGGAAGCGACCCATCAAGAACGGACAGACATCGCTCTATCTCGATTTCTACCCACCTATCCGTAATCCGAAGACAGGCAGACTGTCTCGCCGTGAGTATCTGGGATTCTACATCTACACCAATCCCACGGAGAAGTTTCAGCAGGAGTATAACCGCAGTATGCTCCAGAAGGCGGAACTTGTCAAGTGCCGCCGTACAGAATCCATCATCAATGAGGAGTTTGGTTTTCTCGACCGCTCCAAGGGTCAGGAGAGTTTTCTTGACTACTTCAAGATGCGCATGAACGAATCCACCAATAAAGCTAATTGGAAGGCAGCCTACAAGCACTTCGAGAACTATGCCGGTGGAGAGTGCCGTTTCTGTGACCTCTCGGTGGCTTATTGCCAGAAGTTCCTTGACTACATGCTGTCGGATAAGTGCAAGCGCAATGACAAGCTGATGATGAGCACGACCGCCAACAACCATTTCGTCAAACTGAAAGCCGCCCTCCGTATGGCATACGAGGACGGACATATCAAAGAGAACATAGCCAAGAAACTTGTCAAGGCAAAGGGACACGGCAACAAACGCCAGTACCTGACCAAGGAGGAACTGTTTGCCCTTTCAAAGGCAGAGTGCAAGAGTGACGTGCTGCGCCGTGCTGGACTGTTTTCCTGCCTGACAGGACTACGCCTTTCCGACTGCATCCTGCTCAAGTGGGATGACATCAAGAAGTCGAGCGATGGTGGCTGGGTACTTGACATAACAACCAAGAAGACAAAGACCGATGCCATCCTGCCTATCAGCGATGAAGCACTTGCCCTGTGCGGTGAGCGTGGAGAGGGTCAGGTATTCAAGAAACTGACACCGAACCTTGTTGCCGCCCATCTGAAAGACTGGATAGAAGCAGCTGGCATCACCAAGCATATCACCTTCCATTGTTTCCGGCATACCTTTGCTACGTTGCAACTGGCAGGAGGTACGGACATCTACACCGTGAGCAAGCTGCTTACACACAGCGACCTTGCCACAACACAGGTGTATGCAGAGGTGGTCAGTGAACTGAAACGTGACGCATCCGAGCGCATTTCATTGAAGGAAGATGCCAAGGAAAATGCCACTTCAGAAGAAGTAAAGAACGAAGAAACACTTGCTCATTGATATTATTGACGTTAAATGTAAAAAAGAAATTCACATGGATAACGAAACTAATAATCTCTCGTTCGACCAGCTGCCCAAGGCAGTCGGCGAACTGCTGACCAAGGTGGACTATGTGATTAGCCGCCTTGACGAGAAGAAGGATGCCGACGGTGCATCACCAACCCAGGATGATGACCAGATGATGACGATGGAAGAAGCCTGTCAGTTTATTGGCAAGAAACGCTCCACGATGTACTCCCTCACATCTGAGCGACGCATCCCATACCGCAAGCGTGGCAACAAGCTCTACTTCTTCAAGAAGGAACTGGTGGAATGGATTCAAAGCGGAGGAGCTTACGACAAGCCTTATACACTCTCCGAGCAGGAACAGGCAGAGTTCGATGCCCATCTGGAAGAACTGCGTGAGAAGAAAAGGCACAAGCCATCGTCTCTTGAAAAGTCTGCTGATATGCAATCCGCAAACCATTAGTATCATGACGGGACGCAAGCTTATACCCAGTTCCACAGGCGAACAGCCTTTCAGACACTTTACAGTGCTGTCAGCAAAATGCAGCCAGTACCCGAAGGGTGTTTTTAAGGTGTTTGGGGGAGCAAGTATAGGTTTTGCGTCCCACAAAACCACGGCTCTAAAAGCCGGAATTAGCCAGATGTCCCATCCAGCACTTTACAACGTATGAATCCCCAAACACCCAAGGAGAAGAACAGCAAGGGCGGTCGCCCGAAGAAGCCAAAGAACGAATTGCGCCTCTATCCTGTGAAGGTCTATTTCGACGAAGCGAACCATCGCAAGCTGATGAACCGAAGCCGCAGGACGGGACAGCCGTTGTCAACCATCATCTATGAGCTGGCCATCAACGGCTATGTCCGTGAGCCATTCACCAAGGAAGAGGTTTCAATGCTTCGCTCCCTCTCTGGTATGGCGAACAACCTGAAGCAGGTGGCAAGACAGGCGAACACCTACGGCATCCAACAGATGGCAATCGAGGTTTCCAATGTGGTGAGGAAAGTCGATGACTTACTCATCAAAATAAGCGAGAAGTGACCACATTGCAGGACAGACGATCCATGCAGGAACAGAGCCAATCCCGTTGGGGAAGATACCTTGCAAGGAGGTGGGGATAACCCAGTTTTCAATCAAAACAAATTTACAGATGATAGTCCAGATTTCAACAGGAGAAGGATTCGGTGGATTGGTCAACTACGCCAATGACATCATCAAGAAAGATACGGTGATAATCGCATCCTATGGGGTGAACCTCTCATCGAATGCCACTATCACAGCCAGTTTCAAGGCACAGGCGAAAGCCCGTCCCACCATCCAGAAGTTTGTCGGACACATTTCACTCAGCTTCTCTCCTGATGACCAGGAGAAACTGGATGATGAGAAGATTGCCGAGATAGCCAAGGAATACTTGCGACGGATGGGTATCGTGAACACACAGTATGTGATATTCCGCCACTTCGACCAGCCGCACCCTCATATCCACATCGTCTATAACCGTGTCGATAATGATGGCAATGGCATCAAGGGTGATACCAGCTACACGAAGTCAGCTGCCATCACCAAGGCTCTGACCCGTGAGTACGGTCTGACCTTCGGCAAGGGAAAGGACAAGGTGAGACGTGAACGCCTGAAAGGTAAGGATGCCATCAAGTACCGCCTGTTTGACAGCATAACTGCTGCTGTCAAAGAGAGCGTGACATGGGACGAACTACGCAAGTTGCTTGCCGCAAAGGGCATATCATTAGACTTTGTAAAAGACAAGGACAGTAACATTCGTGGAGTGACCTTCACTGACAGCAAACGCAACGTCACCTTTGCTGGCAGCAAAATTGATCGTTCGCTTTCATTCGCTAATATCGATAGGCAGATGTACAATGTGATACACGTCGATAACCATCAGGACGATGAAACTTTGCGACTCCATCAGGAACAGGAGAAGCCGTTCGACATCAACGATGCTTTCGACTTCTCGTTTATGTCAGGTGGGACACGCCAATCTTCCGAGGATGCTGTTGAACAGGTGACCACACCTTCCGATGGGTCATCATCTGGCAGCGGTATAGGCGAAGCGATTGTTGACGTTCTGCTGCAGCCCAATGTCGCACCTGTTTCCTCTGGCGGTGGAGGTAGCGCATCTGGTGGCTGGAGAGACGATGATGATGACGATGAGAAGAACAAAAACAGTTATAAACCACGTAAACGCAGATAACTATGGCAAAGAAACAAGCCCCATTAAAGGACGAATCTATATACTCTGTTGATGACATATGCAGTAAGCTCGATGAGATACTTGATGCCATCAAAAACAAGAACGTACAGAAGGCGCATGAACTGTTGAGCGGTCGTGCTGGCTGCAACTGGGAGTGCGTCACCGAAACGGCAAAGTTCACCACATCCGTGACCAATGCGATGGACACATACTTGAAATCCCATCAGGTCAAGATTGCTGGGGATGGTGAGGAATCAGCCATTGAACAACTCAAGACCTTGTTAGAGGACTACCGCACTGAATTGGTACAAATCAAGGAAAAGCCAGCCGCTCCAGCTGTGACAGTCATCGACAAGAATGTTGTGGAAGCAGCCGTGACTACTGTGATTGAGAAAGGACACACCAATGCAACCTCCCTCATCAAGCCTGAACGCCCGACAAGTATGAAAGGTGTGTCTGGCTATCTGTTTTTTCTTCTGCCCTGGTACTACATCCGTCGATTCTTAGTCGACCGCTATGTCAAGTGGTGGTTCAAGATTGTCATGTTCTGTGTCTGGCTGACCTCTATCTTCCTCACTTGCATTATAGCCCATGACAATGCCAGATTGAACACTATCAATGAGAAGTACGTACTGCTCCGTGAGTTCGCCAGACCTAATGAGGAATGGGCTAAGAAGGCAGATTATATAGAGTTTCTGTATTCAGACAAGGAGGAACATAAGAAAGATATTGACATACTTTGGGAGCAAAGGTACAATCGACTGGGTAAAGAATAATATAATCTTCAAATGGCTTGAGGCTACACGAAGACCTATATAAATTTAAAGACCTTTTATTCTTACATTTTATAATATAGGCTACATCTGAAGTGTTTCGACGTAGCCTAAAATGTGTCAAAATGATTATATATCAAAGTTGATTATGTCATTCCATTATTGAACACTAACGCTCGTACTTTTAAGAAGTGCATCTCCTAATCCCTTAAGTAATGATTTCGTTTTTTTTGCACGCTCCTGCTTTTTGACAGCCTTTTCGACATCACTAGTTTCGCTGTCATTAGATTTAATATCTGATCCATCCATTAAAATAGAAAGTGCTGATTCTGCTGAATATTTTTCAATCATTTTATAGTCATCTTCATTTATGACCTCATCAACTGTAGCAATAAACTTATTACCCATATATTCTGCAACAGAACATTTACATAGTGGGACTTTGCTATAAGAAACTTCTTTGGTTATTGGATTTTCAATCTGTTTGTTAGCAGAAATAATAATTTTGTCATCATATCTAAGGGCCCAACCAGATAGAATTGTTAATTCTTTTTTCCCTACATTCGAAATGTTACAGGGATATGATAAACGTTCACATATTTGTTTGTACATTTCATTCTCTATGTTATCAACGGAAGTTGACACTTGAATAGTACGCAAAATCCTATTTTCTGCTACAGATACCATATTAAGTCGAAATGACACTTTACTGCCTTCTATTACAAAGTTGTCTAAGTGAATCATAAATTGAGAGCCTATTGCCTTCATTTGCTCGACCACATGGCCATCTATAAAATCTTCTGTTTTTTGCAAATCTCTTTCCTTCTTTAGTTCTGGCAAATGTTCTTGTTCAACAAGATTCATTCCGGGATGTCTGGTAATTGCATCATAGACTGCATTATTTACACGATTCTTAATAAAACCCTCATGAGTTTTATTGTTATATGATAACGCAAAAAATGTTATAGGAGTGGGGCCAGATGTCACCTTTGGTTCATCCTGGTTTCTAAATAAGACAATGTCTTGTGATGCCGGTATCGCCTTATCCGCCTTGACTACACAGTATCCACCTTCTGCAGCATCAAATTTTGCTTCACCTTCTTTTTTTAGAACGGTAACAGGGATTGATTGATTTCCCACCTTCAACTGTTCTTGTGTATACCTAAAAGCGTACCAGATATCTTCTTTAAGAATCCTTCCATTTGGTTGGTATGCGGCTAAATGAAGCTTTTTACCATCTGATTTGGCAATTCCGTACTGTTCTGGATACACATCTAAAATGTGATTATATAAGAATTGCAATGTCTTGTCAGCCATTTTTGCAGCTTCTTTTTGTACTTCAACTGCATTAGCCATGTTAATAGGTTTTGATTTTAAAGTATAATGAAAGCCTAAATTATTCTGTATGTTTATGAATCTGATTGAAACAATTGTTTGAGCAAAATCATTCTCTGTATAAAGCGTATTGTCAATCAAACATAAACAATCAGCACCTTGGCCTTTTGCTTTTACAGAAAAGCCATCAATATAGTCTTCAAGTTTTTGTTCTTCCAGTTGTTTCATGACATTATTATAAGCCTCATTGTCACGATTGACAATTCCGAAGCAAGAATTACCAAAAGCTTGCATGGCCATTGCCGTGTATGCAGATTTCTGCATGGTTGCAACTTCTTCATTAATCTGTTCCTGGAAAACGCCATTTTTAAACGTAAATGCATGATAAGTAGCAATGATTGCAACATTCCCTCTCATTTTTAAGGAACCATCTGCATTTGTTGCTGTTTGTGATTTTGCTGCGACTGAAATTAAAGCTACAAAAATGAAGAAAAAGAATTTTTTCATAACTTACAAGTTTTAAAAAATTAACAAATGAACCATTTTTAGAATTTCACGCGAATATAGTCAACCTTATTGGGATTGTTTCTGATATAGTCACAAGCGACTTGTTTTAGTGCATTTACCTTCTGCTCATCCACTCTTAACCTGTGATGTGCCAATCGTTCTGACGCAGAAACCACCTGTCTGCGTAAAGCCATATTTTGTCTATCCATATCGCGATTATGGGCAGCCTGCTTTGAAAACTCTCTGTAGGCCCTGTCTTCCCTTCTTCTCTCGTCTTGATATGCTCGTTCTTCTTTACGCTTTACTTCCCGTTCTTCTGCTGAAACGATACTTTCTGCACGAGACACATAGCTCCGATATAGTGCATCTTGTTGAGAGTCGCCTGGGGCATAAGCACTTAGTACGCCAAGGGCTGCATCTGGTTGATGCATAGCCAAATAACTGTTAGCGGCAGTCAATATGGAATCATTATAACTTTTCTGCTCTGCTATCATTTGCAGCCTAATAGATTCGTCCCGCATTGCAAATATATCTTGTGCTTTCATTAATGCCTGTTCATGCAAGTCGGTTAAGTCTTCGGGAATCATCATCAGGCACGCAATTGCTCCATCGTAATCTCCATCTGCTGCAAACGTATTAGCTCGGGTAAAAATCATGTTGATTCTGCTTTGATAAAAATTGAGTATCTTTGACTTGGCCTCAGAAAAAACAGAATTTACATTCTCATATTTGATTCCTAAAATGCCATTCTTTACCGCTAATTCTCTTTTTGTGGCGGTACCATTGAAGGGGAATGACCTTGACGAAAAGACCGTACCAGTATTTCTGTCTTGGATTGTCAAGTATAATTCGCCTTTTGCGATGTATACATTTTTCATCCCCCCCTCGGCTACATCAACTGTATTAACCACGATATTAGGAGAGATGAAGAATGTCTTGTTATCAAAAGAAGAACATCCTGCTTGTGTGGCAAAATGAACAAGCTTGTCTTCAAGTTGTTGCTTTAGCTTAACTGTCTCTTCTGATATGCCATCTTGGAAATCCACTCCGATAACAATCTTGCTCATATCATCAATTGTTTGAGAGAAAATAAGGCAAGGAAATGACAGCAACAGTGATAAGACGCAATGTTTCTTATTCATAATACCCTCCTTATTTTATTGTAATGTATAGGGTACTTCCCCTATTACTGCGTGATATTTGCAAGTTCAAAGATCGAAAGAATTTTAATATTTCCATTCCAAACTTGCTTGTACTATAATTCTTGCCTGTCTCATCTGTTAATGGTAGTTTGATGTCATCAAATACCATTTTCATGGGACTAACACCTTGCAGATGATAGTTGCCATTGTGGGAGTGCTCTTCCACCCATAATTCTATTTCGTCTTGCAGTAAAAGCCCCTGGCTTCCAACCTCACTCTCCATCGTATATTGCGAGTTCTCATCAAAACCAATCTGAAGCATAAGAGAGCGGCCATTCTCTGCTATATCAGAGAATTTTGATTGCATGACACGAAGAAAATCATCAGCACAAGATGTTATTGCTTTCATTCCTAATTTGCCAATGTCTTGCGTGTAGAATGTACCGCTTTCTCCCACCTTGTTTGCCAAAGAGGCACCCGTAGCGGATTCGTATGCAGTAAGTACAATTTTTACACGGCTTTCGACTTGTCCTGATGTATGTCCTTGCTGACAAACTATCTCAGCTTCTACATATATGTCAGCTCCAGACATGTCTATGATAAGCGATTTTGCGTCTTGCTTATTTTCAAGATTAAAGACATTTCCACTTTCCATGGCCTTAAGTTTTGCCACAAAATCAATTGTGGAAACACCACGTTCATCAAAGGCCTCCTTGATTTTAGTTAGTACGATTCTCTTGTTTTCATCTGCTTCCAAAATCGTACGAATGTTTTCCCCTTCTTTTGTGTAGGGAATAACCATGATTTTCGGCTGAACAACTGTTTGTGCTACAATTGAAGATGTGGCCAGCATAAATGCTGCGAGCAATATATTCTTGATTTTCATAATCCTAATCTTTTTTTAACTCCATTCTTCTCCAAGTCTTTTCTCAAACTCAGTGCTTTTACCTCTATGATATACTCCGTGCCCTTTTTATCATCTCCTTTCTTGAAAGCAGATGTTGCACTATAAGAAGCGATAAAGTCTGTGTAACGTCCACTGTAAAGACTTTCCATATACTGGGAATGTCTTTCAGAAGTAGTTACTTCGCCATCTTCCATAAGAGCCTTTGAATATGGAGTGTTTGGACAACCATCAAAGAGAACAGCACGCACGGCAGCACATTGTGCCTCTATGTCTATTGTCTTTTTTGACTTACCATAAACAATCATCTTTAACTTAACGTTGGAAGATGAAGACGTTTCCGAATCTAAAACTTTGTAACTTGCAGTTTGTGAATACAGCGAGTTACAACACATTGCGACAACGGCGAGAAATAAAGCCAAACGTTTTGAAATAAATCTCATAAAGCTCTAAGGTAGTCATTAAGAATTTTTTTGATAATACTTCATAAAACAATATAAGTCTTCATACCGGTGGTAAAGCTCATCTACATCAAATTTTTCGCCTAACGAATTATTAGCATCAACGAAATCTTGCAAATCTGCTTTGTTTTCAGAAGACTTTATTACAATATCATAAAGCCTTTCGTCGTCTTGTGGATTTTTAACTCCAATAGTTAACCATTTTTACGTGAGTTCTGGATAAAATAACATACAT
>ULMB01019119.1_pt1 | contig 32929 bp, 23 predicted proteins | sample 1951571 | NCBI WGS metagenome assembly ULMB01 (sample SAMEA4835542, study PRJEB28245) | human gut metagenome | biome: gut microbiome; material: fecal sample | place: Denmark | collected 2008 | reverse complement strand
TTTCCGTGAAACAAAAAGCAAGTATACAACGATTCATTCCACCAATATAAACCTAATAATAAATGGAACAGGAGAACTAACAAGAGACATCTCCCGTTCCAAATCAACAATCAATATCTATACAACCATTAATAACCAGGATTTTGCTCTAATTTTGCTCCAATATTAGCTTCAATTGCTGATTGCGGGATAGGCCAAAGATTATAATGTTTTTGCATTCCAACTCCATCACCATTAGTCTCTGGATTAGCATAATAAGGATTACATTTCATTACACGGTCATACAATAATCCTGTACGCATCAAAGTTAACCGGCGTTTCTCTTCAACGCCCAGTTCTCTCATACGTTCATCCAAAATATAATCCATATCAACTTGTTCCTCTTGAGCCATAATTGCATGAGCGCGTGTTCTTACCTCATTAATATCTTTCACCGCCAGATCTTTCCTTCCTAACTTTAAATATGCTTCTGCTCGGAGTAAATAAGTTTCAGCCAAACGAAACATATACTGATCTGTAAATGTAGTACCCGCAATACTTTTTAATTTCCACGTCTCTTTATTTTCATATAATTCATCTGGATGGTTATAAGGTGTTGTACACTTCGTTTGATAAGCATAAAGATAACGTCCGGGAATTGTCGTACTACCAGGACCTACTTCCAAACCTGCAGGAGGATTCTCTACATCAATTTCGGTAATCCCTAAAGCTATAACATCAGGATTCGAGACTTTAAATTTTCTCACAAAATTATGTTCAGCATTTCGCATATCACCTGTAAAATCATCTTCCCAAATTGTATTACTAAAATACTTAGTAGAAACTCCCCAACCAATACCTCTACCACCGGTATAATCACCACATGGCCAGTTCGTAAAAGGCATATAGACCTTTCCATTAATTGTTAATTTAGCCAATCCTGTATGAGGAACACAATTCCTTTCCAACATATAGTTACCCGTGACTTTCAAATCTGTAGTTGAACTACCTCCTCCTGGAAGATCCGTTTCAAACTGAATAACCCAAATTCCTTCTGTATTACCAATACCTCTATTTTGATTATTCCTACGGAATAAATCCCAATACACATCTCCTGGTATTTCTGTAGATCTTGAACCAAAACGATTTTTCATTAAGCCAAGTGCTGGATTATCTATAACCTTAGTTGCCGCATCTTTTGCTTCTTCATTCATATCTAAAGCTAAATATATTTCAGACAATAAATGATAAGCTGCAGGGGAGGAAATTTCTCCATCTTTTACATCCACTATATCAGGAAGATTTTCTGCTGCAAACTTCACATCTTCTTTTGCTTGCTCTAAGGTTTCCACTCTAGTTGAACGAACATAATCAGTTTTGGGTATCTGTACCTCATGCAATTCCAAGGGTACTCCCCCATATAAATAAGCCAAAGTACGATATGCAAAACCACGGAAAAAGCGAGCTCTAGAAATAAAAGAACTCTTCCTTTCATTAGAAAAGCTTGAAGCCTCCGCACGATCAATCACTGTATTAGATTCAGCTATTAATTTATATAGATTATTCCAATGAATTCTTGGAATATTACTAGTGGGATCATATCCTGCAAGCATATTTCCATGTCGGGAATATGTTCCAGGTTCACCATCAAATATAAGATCTGTACCATAAATATAATCAAAAGGCTTTGATTCATCATAGCCATAAAATTCATAACGAGTAAGATTATATAATCCATTTATAGCCATCTCGAAATCAACTTCTGTTTGAAAGGCATTAGAAGTACTCATAAAATCTTCAGGATTTTCTCTCAAAAAGTCACTTTCATTACAAGCTGAAAAAATGCAAGCTAGTAACACACTTAAAGCAATATACTTTTTCATATCAAATTCAAATTAAAGTGTTATATTCAAACCAAATGTAAAACTTTTCATTACAGGAAGTCCATAATAACCAGATCCTGCTTCTGGATCCCATCCCTTCCACTTGGTAAAAGTGAGCAAATTCTTACCACTCATATAAATATTTATATTATCAATGCCAACAACACGCATCCAAGTCTTAGGTAAATTATATCCTAATGTAACATCCTGCAAACGAACAAAACTACGTTGTTGATAATTTGTTCCTGCAATTGCAGGAGCAGCAATCGAACGGGAATATGTTGCATTCGGATTATTCGGAGACCAATAATCTGTAGCTAATTCGCTTATCCTATTCCAACGAAGATCATTTGCATTTCCACGATTAAGAGTCTCGGAGTTTTTTTGCATATAACCATTTTTTCCACCTTGCACAGAATTTATGAAGAAACTAAACGTTAAATCCCTCCATCTAAATTTATTCATAATGCCAAAACGATACGCCGGATCCTTATAACCTAAAATAACTCTATCATTTACATCAATTTTTCCGTTCTCATCTGTATCAACAACTCTGTAATTACCTGGATGGTATCCATTCGGTATATCATCATTTAATTGCCAAATTCCATCAATCTGATAATCATAAATTGCAGATGTCGATTCTCCAATAAACAAATTACTTGAAACTAAGTCATCTTCATAACCATCGCCATCATCATCCCTTCCTAATAATGATTTTATTTCATTACGATTAGCTGAAATATTAAATGTAGTAGTCCATTCAAAATCAGGAAGTACAAAATTGCGAGAAGTAATTGTTAGTTCAACTCCCTTATTACGAATCTTTCCAATATTAGAACTAACATTACTAAAACCAGTTATTGTTGGAATTACCATATCATAAAGTAAATCACGAGTTGTTGTATTATATAATTCCAATGAGCCAGTCAAACGATTCTTAAACAATGAAAAATCTAAGCCAACATTAAAGCCTTCAGTTTTTTCCCATTTCAAATCCCCATTACCCATCGCTTCAATTTGTTGAACAGTTTCAGTAGCCCCGCCATCGCCAAAGACATATCCAGGTTCAGTTTTAACCTTAGCCAAAGATTTATAACGAGAAGTTTGATTACCACTAATTCCCCATCCACCACGAACTTTCAATTGGTCAATCCATGAAATTTTAAACCATTTTTCTTCTGATAAAATCCAACCTAAGGCTACAGAAGGAAAAACTGCAGATTTATTATTTTCAGCAAATCCAGAGAACCCATCCCTACGTACTGTTGCTGTTAATAAATATTTATTCTTATATTTATAATTCAAACGGAACATCTGATATAATAACGCTTCGCTCCAAGCATCAGAAGAGGCAAACTGATCTTTCCCTAATTCTAAACTATTAAACCCCAAAGACAAACGAGAAAATTTTTGAGATTTCGCTTCCGTATAATTCTGCTTACGTTCACTTGCTCCATAAAGGAAAGTAGCAGCAATACTATGGTCTCCGAATTCCCCATTATAATTCACAATATTATCAAATGTCCAATCATAATATTCTGTATGCTGCTTATAAGCTTCTCCATTTAAACTAGCACCATACTCACTTGCCTGATAATGCTCATCAATACGATAATTGTTACCAAAATTAAAACGATAGGTTAATCCCTTAATCGGTAATTGAACTTCTGCATAAATATTAGCAAAGAAATAATTATGCCGTTCACGATCATCTACATCTGACAACATAAACGGATTTGTATCCAGCGTATTGAAAGGATAAGGAATTATTTTACCTTCATCATCATAAATTCTACATAAAGGATTTTGAGTCACCAAATCCCATATATCAGGTTCAGCTCCATCTTTATTTACAAATGAGCCAAAAGCTTGAACCCCCGTCTTCAGCCAGTTAAAAGGTTTAACATCCAGATTTATGCGAATACTATTACGCTTAAATTCATCATTTAGCATAAATCCTTTTTGACTAGTATTAGCATACGAAATCAAATAAGACATTGCATCTGTTCCTCCAGACAAACTCAATTTATTTTCCCACATGGAGGCATTAGAAGTTCCTTCCTCCCACCAATTTGTATCATATGGAACTATCCCATCGGGAGAATTTGTATCCAGCATAACCGCATCAGGCAATTTACTGGCTAAATCGAAGTTCGGATTAGGAGTTTTATAGTCTGGGCCCAAATAAGCCTCATCATACCAAAACTCACGCGTAAAATCCAAATATTCTTGACGATTCATCGGACGAAGATTCTTTGTCGGAGAAGATGTGGTATAAGCTGTAGAAAAATCGACCTTTGTTTTACCAGATTTACCACGCTTAGTAGTTATTAACAAAACACCATTGGCCGCCTGAGCACCATATACAGCTGTAGCACTAGCATCCTTTAACACATCAACAGATTCAATATCATTAGGATTAATAGAGGAAAGAGAACTATTATAAATTATTCCATCTAAAACAATCAACACATTTTTATTACCCGATAACGTATTTGTCCCTCGAATGGAAACCTCCGGTGTAGCACCTGCAGAAGTTATTTGTCCAACATTTAATCCAGGAATTGTTCCTTGTAAAGACTGGAGAATATTGGTATTTGGGGCTTTTTCAAAATCTTTTATATTTGCACTAACAACAGCTCCCGTCAAATCAGACTTTTTCATTGATCCATATCCAACAACAACAACTTCATCCAACATTTCATTATCAGGAGTCATTAAAACATTTAATATTGTTTTTCCCTCAACAGCTAACGTTTGTGACTTATAACCTATATAAGAAAACTCTAAAACATCATTTTGACTTACATCCAATATAAATTTTCCATCCACATCTGTTACAGTGCCCACCTGTGTTCCTTTTATCAAAATACTAACTCCAATAAGAGGCTCATTAGTTGTCGCGTCTGTAACAATACCAGACAATGCCCGCTTATTTGATTGGTGTACAATCAAACTCTGAACTTCCTCATTCATCGAACTTGCCATCGAAGGAACTAATCCAACGCCTACGCAAAATAAACAACTCATTAATTTTGTTTTCATACTAATTTAAAGTTAAAATGAATCGATTCAAAAGTAGTTCATCAAAGAGAAAAAACATGAAACAATACATTCTATTTATAATAAAATAAACTCAAAAACTAAATACTTTATATATACACTTATGTATGCTATTACTATTCTATTTTTTAAGAATATTATTGCATTTCCCTATATTCCACCCTAAACATTAGAAATGAAAATAGACCTTCCATATCATTTATCTACCCCAAAATCTTTAGGTAACATACCGAATTGTTTTTGAAAACATTTTGCAAAATAGGATGGTGTATTAAAGCCAACCATATAACAAACCTCATTAATCTTACAATTTCTTTCCTTCAAAAGTAAAGCAGCTTTTTTTAATCGTTCTATACGAATATAGTCATTAGGAGTTACATCAAGTATTCCTTTTATTTTACGATTTAAACTAGAGCGACTCATACATAACTGATCTGCCATATCCAATAAGCTAAAATCAGGATTTTGAATATTAGCCTGCACAATCTCATTCAGTTTCTTCAGGAATTCTTCATCAGCTTTAGTAATTGCCATACTATTAGTCTGTACAAAAGGTGCATGAACAAAGGTTGCTTGTAGCTGTTCACGGTTTTTCAATAAATTCGAAATACAAACCTTTAGGTATTCCATAGAGAAAGGCTTCTCTACGTACGCATCGGCCCCAACTTTCATCCCTTCAATCTTTGATTGTAAAGTGGTTTTAGCAGTTAATAAAATAACAGGTATATGACTATAATCTAAATCAGACTTTATTATATTACATAATTCCAAGCCATCCATTTCAGGCATCATTATATCCGAAAGAATCAGATTCACAATAGAGTTCTGTAAAATCTTCAAAGCTTCCACCCCATTAGGGGCAACAAATACTTTATAAGATTCAGCCAACTGTTTCTGTAAAAATTTACGCATTTCAACATTATCCTCTACTACTAATAACGTATAACGGAAAGAATCTGACTGCGAAAGCGGTTCCACGACATTCGAACCTACAGCAGGAACAAGCTCTTCTTCCTCTGTATGAGACAAATTTAATATCTGCTCATGGCACAATGGAAGCTGAAGAATAAAACGGTTACAATCCAAAGCTTCATCCATCGATAATTTTCCCCCATGCAATTCAGCTAAAGAACGAGCCAATGCAAGTCCAATACCAGTACCTTGCACATGAGTATTTTCTTCATGATATTGCTTAAAAGGTTTAAAAATCTCTTCACGTTCATCCTTTGGAACAATTACTCCATCGTTTTCTACAGACAGAATCAATAAATTGGAAGCGTTGTCCAAACGTAATTTCACATGAATATAAGTATCAGAATATTTAATTGCATTGGTAAACAAATTACTTATAATCTTCGTAAATCCCTCCTTATCGACCGAAGCATGTAAATCATCTATACTTTCTATTGTAAACTCCAAACCTTTTTCCCGAGCAAGAGGAGTGAAACGTTTATAAATAGCCTGTAAAATACCCGATAAATTATAATCCATAAAATTTAACCTGAAACCTTTTGTTTCCGTCTTGCGAAAATCAAGTAACTGATTCACCAAGTCCAGCAAACGATTGGTATTCAAATCCATAATTTCAAGGTCATCTTTTATATCTTCATCCAAATGAGCAGAAGCCAGCACATTCTCCAAAGGACTTTTTATCAAAGTCAAAGGAGTACGTATTTCATGTGCCACATTAGTGAAAAAATCTATTTTCGCCGTATATAATTCACGTTCTTTTTCATATTTCAAGATTTCCATTGCTCGCAAATGCTTCTTTTGACTTCTTTTCCTGAAGTAGTAAAAAGACATCATTACAGATAATATTAACAATATACTATAAATAATATAAGCAAACCAAGAAAGATAAAAAGGAGGATGCACATGTATTTTTAAGATGCGTTCTTGAGGACTCCATATTCCATCACTATTTGCCCCCCTAACTCTTAACATATATGATCCATAAGGCAAATTAGAATAGCTAATCTTTGACTCCCCTCTCTCCAAAGTATACCATTCCTTATCATATCCATCTAACTTATAGATTATAATATTTGATAAAGGAGCTTGATAACTCAACACAGACGCCCTCAAAGAAAAAGAATTCTGCTCCGCACTCAACTCTATTACATCTGAATAAGTAATACTTTTAAAAATAGGAGAACCCTCTATAGCTATTGGAGAACGCTTATTAAATAAGAAGAAATCGGTTAGCACCAATGACGGAACTTGCTTATTTTCTGCAAATTCAGAAGGATTAAAAGCAATAAACCCATCAATACTCCCTAAATAAATTATTCCCTCATTATCTTTAAATCCTGATTGATAATTAAATTGGTTACTAAGTAGCCCATTAGCGGTCGTATATATATGTTTAACACCTGTTTCCGGAAGAAAAGAAACCAAACCTTTATTCGTTGTCAACCATAACTTCCCCTTATCGTCCTCTACTATTTTATACACAATATTGCTAGGAAATCCATCAGACATATCATAACAAATAAAATTATCTGTCTCAGAACAAAAACGACAAAAACCAGCTCCTTGTGTAGTAAACCATACCCGTTTATGACTATCTTCAAAAATACTAATTACCTTATTATAAGGCAAGGAAGTACTATCCCCTGGAATCCATGTATAATGTTTCCAACGGTTTTGAGGCAAATCATAACAAAAAACACCATCCGAATAAGTTGCCATCCATAATTTTCCATAACTATCTTCCAAAATATCATATACAAATATACTTTCCAATTCTTTCACACGTAAAAAATCATCCGTTGAACGATTATATCGTAACAAACCAGAAGTTGTACCAATCCAAATATCGTTTGTGCTAGTCTTACAAATAGAAAATATATTATCAGAACTTAATGTATTAACTGCATCGCCTTTACCATAATGTTTCAAAGTTTTTGTACGTAAATCTATATAGTTCAATCCGCCAGAGAAAGTGCCAACCCACAAACCATTTCCATCTAAGCACAAACCATGAATATTATGTCCTAACTCCACATGATGAAAAGGTATTATTTTTCCACTCTTAGGATTAAAATTAAACAACCCTTTGTCTTCTGTACCAAACCATAATGTACCATCATTTCCAGCGCAAAATTCTCTAACATGTCGCCCCATCTGCCTAAGATCTCCACGAGGATAATATTTTTCAAAGTAAGTATACTGATATGGATAATAGTTTAGTCCGCCAAAATAAGAACCAACCCACATACCTCCTTCACGATCTTTATATACGCTATATATAGCGTTATCAGAAAGAGCATAACGTTCGTCTATATCCGGCGTAGTCAAATGTTCATATTCATCTGTTTCTATATTATAAATATAAAGTCCTTGTTCTGTTCCAATCCACAAATCCGAATCTGAACGAAAACAAATATCACGCACATATTCATCCAACAATTTTCTTACTTTACGAGAAGTTAAATTGACTTCTATTAGTCCTTTTGAGGTACCCACATATAAACAATTATGTAGCCCTTCTACACAAGTATTAATTACAAGCCCTTTAAAAATTTCCTTTCCATTTGCATCCCTAAAAACGTTAAAAGAAGAATTATCTTTTGAAAAATACAAATTATCCTCATAACGAGCAATCCACAATTCTCCTGCATTAAACCAAAAATGAGTGACATTAGCAAGATTGGATTCTCCACATGAAACCGATTTTATCAAACTTTTCTTCTGTTTATCATAACAGAAAAGTCCTTGACCATCTACTGAAATCCAGATATTATTCTGTGAATCAGACGTAATCCAGGTTACAGCACGTGTAATTTTTTCACCTGAAGATGCTATTTCTGTATCTAAAAACTGAAATGCCTCTTGAACGGGATTATAAATATATACTCCCGCATCAGTTCCTACCCAAATATATCCCTCACAATCTTCATATAAAGCTGTAATGAAATTATTGCCTAATGAAGAATTTTCTTTCTGAAAAGTCCTAAAGACTTGTCCATCGTACTGATTTAATCCATCTTTTGTTCCTATCCACATAAAACCTTTCCGATCCTGCAATATTGCATTTACAGTACTTTGAGAAAGACCATCATTAATTCCCAATGTCCGAAAATAATAAGACGCAGAAGAAGATATTATTATCTCCGGAAAACCAAAGCTTAATAACAATAGAATTAATAATATAGAATGTTTTTTTATCATGGCACAAAGGTCTATTTTTCATAAAAACAGAGGGGCAGAGAATATATTAAAATCTCTCCCCTCTGCATCATATTATCTTTTTACCTTATTTGTTTAAAGATTCACATAGTTTACGGTTAATCTCCCGAACCCGCTTTTCATCCAGTTTAATTACTTTGCGGTCGTATGTCATCAAACCGTTTACTTCCACTTCTACGTCTGTGGTCTGCGTATATACTGCTGCAGAAAAACCACGAGGTATTAAATCATAAAGTTTTTCTGCATATTTCACATATTCATCTGTCACTTCTTTAGAAGAATTGAACTGAATATATCCCCAGTTACGGTCCGGTTCCCAGATATGTCCCTGTACTACCCAGCCAATACCTCCATACTCACCTAAGACTGTAGCTCTCTGTGCATCATACAGATACAATTCCGGAGCAGGATAGTTGTGCAAATCCAGCATATCCCCACAAGTGTAATGGTTACCTCCACTGGCTGGATTGACCAGACGGGTCGGGTCATATTGTTTGGTCCACTCCACTATTTCCGGAGTTTTGAACTGTCCCCAAGCTTCATTAAATGGAATCCATGTGCCAATGCAAGGATAAGAATACAATGCATCCATTATTTCCTTCCATTCCTTCCGGTAACAAGCTTCCGACTCTGCGCTTCGCTTCATTTCAGTGCCCTCAAAATATTTCCGGTTCTGCCATTCCGGGTTACGGTCACCGCTGGGCATATCCTGCCATACAATAATACCTAACTTGTCACAATAGGTATACCAGCGTGCAGGCTCTACTTTAATATGTTTGCGAATCATATTAAATCCAAAATCTTTTGTCTTCTGTATATCGTACAATAAGGCTTCGTCCGTAGGAGCCGTATATAATCCATCCGGCCACCAGCCCTGATCCAGAGGACCAAACTGGAATAACGGCTTATTATTCAACTCCAGACGTACAATACCGTTTGCATCACGTTTGGAAGAATATTTTCGCATAGCTGCATAACTGGACACTTCATCCACCAGTTTTCCGTTCTGCTTTAAAGAAACCTTCAACGTATAAAGGAAAGGAGATTCGGGAGACCATAATTTTGCATTCTCAGGCATTGCTACCTGTACACACTCTCCATTAATACTTTTTCCTTGCGCCACCAACTGCTGACCATCAAAGACTTTTACCTCTACCAAATCTTTTGAAGTAGCATCTTTTACCAAGGCTTTCAAAGATAACAAAGAATTATCTATGTCTGGAGTAATACGCAAGTCCTGAATATACGATTCACTGACAGGTTCCAGCCAGACCGTCTGCCATATTCCTGTTACCGGAGTATACCATATACCTTCAGGACGAGACACCTGCTTTCCTCTTGGCTGGTACCCCTTATCTGTCGGGTCCCACACCTTTACCAGTAGAGTATTGTTTTTCCTTTGCAAAGCTTCCGTAATATCAAAAGAGAAAGGAGTAAATCCTCCGGTATGGCTACCTACCTTTACATCATTTACCCATACATCAGTTTTCCAGTCGACTGCTCCGAAATGCAGAAGAACTCTTTTCCCTTTCCAAGAAGAAGGAACGTCAAACGAACGACGATAGACCAACTCTTTCTCTGCACCTACCGTTTTGGCAACTCCTGATAAAGAAGATTCTACAGCAAAAGGTACCAGAATTTTCCCATCAAAAACAGAAGGGGAATGTTTTCCTTTTTCTATAATTGCATAATCCCAAAGGCCATTCAGATTTTTCCATTCTGTTCTTTCCATAATAGGCCGTGGATATTCTGGTAATACATTATCCGGATTTACCTGTTCAGACCATTGTGTGCTAATCCGTCCTTCAACCGGCTTCCATTGTGCATGCAGCTGTACTGCTAAAGCTCCCCATAAGGCAAGCACCATCCATAGTTTTTTCATTGATATTAAGTTTTAAGATACCATATACAAAAATAAAACAAAACGGCTACTCTGTATAAAACAATTCTGTCAAAAAATAGAATGAAACCATCAACAAAAATAGAAAATCGCTTTTATATTCAACAATATCACTACCTTTACAATGAAATACAATTTATATATTATGAAAACATCTACATGGACACAGCTTGCATTCTGCTTACTTTCATCTGTTTTTTATGCATGCAACTCATCACACGTCTATTACCTGGATGCGACTTCAGGAAGTAATCAAAACAACGGAACCTCACCTCGCTCTGCCTGGCAAAGTATAGAAGTGTTGAAACAAATCTCCCTACAGCCCGGTGATAAAATTCTACTCAAAAAAGGGGAAACATTTTCCGGAATATTGGAACTCACAGGCAAAGGTACCTACACTCACCCCATCATTATCGATGCATACGGTGAGGGCAATCAAAAACCATGTATTGCAGGGAATGATACCTCCATGTATGCCGTACGTATTTTCAATTCCGATTACTTCACAATTCAAAACCTTGAAATCAGTAATAGAGGTACAGCACGAAAGGCCGGACGTACCGGATTAAAAGTAGAATGCACAGATTATGGTATTTCTCATAACATCAGAATAAACAACCTTACCATACGTGATGTCAATGGTTCTCTTGTCAAAGAAGAAGGAGGAGGAAGCGGTATTCTGATTGTAAACGGAGGAGACAGTATTCGCTCACGCTTTGACAGTCTGACCATAGAAAATTGTCACATTTTAAGATGTGAACGCAATGCCATGATTTGGAGTGGTTATTACGACCGTAAAAACTGGTATCCGAATAAACATACCATCGTAAGAAACAACGTAATTGAAAAAGTTCCCGGCGACGGCATTGTCCCCATAGGTTGTGACAGTACACTGATTGAGTATAATCTCATGTGCGATTCACCCGACATTCTTCCAATGACAGAGGCAGCAGCAGGCATCTGGCCTTGGAGTTGTGACAATACCATCATACAGTATAACGAAGTATGGGGACATAAAGCGCCCTGGGACGCGCAAGGATTCGATTCCGACTACAATTGCCAGAATACCCTTATACAATACAATTACAGTCACGACAATTACGGAGGAATGGTACTTATATGCAACAGTGGAAATGCCGGAGATTATAGCTGCGGAAACATCGGAAGCATTGTTCGATACAATATCAGTATAGGAGACGGTATACGCCCGAAAGAAACACGTCAAGGTATGTTTTCTCCCAGTATCCACATAGCTGGTCCCGTAAAGCAAACATTAGTCGAACGTAATATCATCCACGCCAACCCTAAACCGTCTGATGCAGTAGACCGTACGATGATCACTTCCGACTCTTGGGATGGATATGCAGACAGTACTTGTTTCCGTCAAAACATCTATTACGCAGCAGAGCCCAGCCGTTTTGATTTTACATCTTCTACCCGAAATGCTTTTGAAGAAAACATCTATATCGGCCAGTTTAAAAATCAACCGGAAAGTCAGAAAAACAAGAAAGCAGAAAACATCTATACAGAAAAAGTATTGAAAGAATCAGCGGACGGCTACAAAGGGCTGCATTGCCTGATGGATTCCGTAATATTAAAAGAGCATACGCTTCATTACATAAAGCCAGAAGCCATCAAGACATTTTTTCAAAGTATCTTCTAACAAAAGAAATTCCTATACAAGAAATCCCCTCACTCTTTTCTGCAATCATACAGGGAGTGAGGGGATTTTAATTATGTAGCATCAAATCTGTTGGCAATTAACGACCAAAACGCTCTTTCAGTTTCGCAAGCATGTCTTGAGTCATGGCATCCAAATCATATTCTGGTTTCCAGCCCCATTCTTCACGGGCACATGTATCATCCAGTGAGTTTGGCCAAGATTCTGCAATAGCCTGACGCAATGGGTCTACCTGATACTGCATTTCAAATTCCGGAAGATATTTACGGATATTCTGGTAGATTGTATTCGGTTCAAAACTCATTGAAGCAATGTTGAATGAATTACGATGAACCAACTTAGACGGATCTGCTTCCATAATTTCTACTGCCGCACGCAAGGCATCTGGCATATACATCATATCCATATAAGTACCCTCAGCAATCGGGCAGACAAATTTTTCACCTTTAGCTGCAGAGTAATAAATATCTACGGCATAGTCTGTAGTACCACCACCCGGAGGAGTTACATACGAAATTAATCCCGGAAAACGTACGGAACGAGTATCCACTCCGAAACGAGTGAAATAATAGTCACTCAACAATTCACCTGAAACTTTTGTCACACCATACATGGTCTTAGGACGCTGAACGGTGTCCTGAGGAGTTTTGTCTTTAGGAGTACCAGGACCAAATGAGCCGATAGAGCTCGGAGTAAATACAGCACACTGCTTTTCACGAGCGACTTCAAGCGTATTGAACAATCCTCCAAGTCCGATTTTCCAGGCAAGCTGAGGCTTGTTTTCTGCAACGGCAGAAAGCAATGCAGCCAAATTGTAGATTGTATCTACTTGATACTTACTTACCGCATCGGCAATTTGTTGCGGGTTCGTAATATCCACAATAGCCGAAGGACCTGATTCTTTCAATTCTCCTTTAGGCTCAGCACCAGGAATATAACCAGCCACTACATTACCAGAATAATTCTTTCTCAAAAGCATTGTGAGTTCTGAACCTATCTGTCCAGTTGCCCCAATTATTAAAATGTTTTTCATTTACAAGCTAGATTTTTAAATTGCGGAGCAAATATACAAAAGTTCTTATAAATGAAATAAAAATAAGCGTGTTCTTTTTTCCTAAATAAAAAAATTGCATCTTTGCATAAGCAAAACCTTAATATCAATATATGTATACAAACTTTAGAGATTTCCTGAAAAAGGAACTTGCCGACATAGAAGCAGCCGGCTTATATAAGAAAGAACGTGTAATAACCACTCCACAGCGTGCAGACATCAAGGTCAACGCAGGAGAGGAAGTTTTGAATTTCTGTGCCAACAACTATTTAGGCTTGTCGGACAACACACGCCTGATTGAAGCGGCCAAGAAAGCCATGGATACTCATGGTTACGGTATGTCATCCGTGCGCTTTATTTGTGGAACACAAGACCTTCACAAACAACTGGAAGCTGCCATCTCTGACTATTTCCATACAGAAGATACCATCCTGTATGCTGCATGTTTTGACGCAAACGGTGGTTTGTTCGAACCTCTTTTCACAGAAGAAGATGCCATTATTTCAGATGCACTGAACCACGCATCCATCATTGATGGTGTACGTTTGTGTAAAGCAAAACGTTACCGCTATGCTAATGCTGATATGGCAGATTTGGAACGCTGTCTTCAAGAAGCACAGGCACAGCGCCACCGTATTATTGCCACTGACGGCGTATTCTCTATGGATGGAAATGTGGCTCCAATGGACAAAATCTGTGAACTGGCAGAAAAATACAATGCCCTCGTAATGGTAGACGAATCACACTCTGCAGGAGTGGTAGGCCCTACAGGACATGGAGTAGCTGAACAATTCGGTGTATACGACAAGATTGACATCTTTACAGGTACATTAGGAAAAGCCTTTGGCGGAGCTATGGGTGGATTTACCACTGGTAAGAAAGAAATTATCGACATGTTGCGTCAGCGCTCTCGTCCTTACTTGTTCTCTAACTCTGTAGCACCAGCTATCGTAGGAGCAAGTTTGGAAATGTTCCGCATGCTCAAAGAAAGCAATGCCTTGCATGACAAACTGATGAGCAATGTCAACTATTTCCGCGACAAGATGATTGCTGCCGGATTTGACATCAAACCTACACAAAGTGCTATCTGCGCTGTCATGTTGTATGATGCCAAACTGTCACAGGATTTTGCAGCCCGCATGCAGGAAGAAGGCATTTATGTAACCGGATTCTACTATCCGGTAGTACCGAAAGGCCAGGCACGCATCCGCGTACAGCTCTCTGCCGGTCATGAACAATCTCACCTGGACAAAGCAATTCAAGCTTTCATAAAAGTAGGAAAAGAGCTGAACGTCATCAAGTAATCCGTTACGATAAACAAGACTCAAAAGGCTGCCTTTCCGTCAACTCAAGAAAAGACAGCCTTTCTTATTTTGCATTTTACAAGTCAGCGGCAGAACTAATTCCGGCTGCAAGCGTACATTCCTTGCAACACCTCAAAGAATTCTCTGTTTCACAGTGCAGGATTTGTATCCCACACTGTGAAATATATATCCCACACTGTGGTTTTTGTATTTCACAGTGTGAAACAGAGAATTGTTCCTTACGTTTTACAGAAATCCATACTGATACTGACTTTTTACTCCGGCAGTCCACAGACTATTATACAGCCATAGAAAGTCTACATTATTTTTCCGTCTGTTCTTCCGGCCAGTTTACCAAATACAACAAATCCGTAGCACGGGTAAATGCGGTATACAACCAGCGGAAATAATCGGGTGAAAGCATTTCCTCCGTCATGTAGCCTTGATCAAGAAAGACTCTTTTCCACTGTCCCCCTTGCGCTTTATGGCATGTAACAGCATACGCATATTTTACCTGCAACGCATTGTAATAAGGGTCTTCCTTCATTTTTTTCATTCGTTCTCGCTTGGTCGGTAGGTCGGCATAATCTTCCAATACGGTATAGAACAAACGATCATTTTCCTCTTTCGACAATGAAGGAAGTTCCGAATGAAGGGTATCCAATAAAATCTTTACTTCCAGTTCAATCCCGTCATAATCAGGAAAAGCAAGCACTACATCTGCAAAGCGAAAACCATACATTTCCCGAACACGCCGTACCCTACGTACCACTGCCACATCTCCATTTGCAATAAAATCAAGTTCCTTACAGTCTGTTCCCCAGAAATAATTATTCTTGGCCACCATCAGCATATCTCCAGTATTCAGTTCATCTTCCCTGTACAGTACCGTATTTCTTATACCTTTATTATATAGAGAAGCACGTTTGTTGGAACGACAGATAACAATCGTTTCATCCAACCCCACATGACCATAACATTCGTCAATGGCTTCAATCAGTTCACTTCCAGAAAGGATACGTACATCAGGATAGTTCTTACAACTGATTTTAGGATATTCAAAGAAGTCCTCGTTTACAATCCTTTCACGCAAGGCCGTCGCATTCGACAAAATACCGGAACCTTCAGTTTGTCGTACCACTTTTGTAAGCACACACTCTGTCACCTCCAGTCCATAGCCCTGTAATGCCGCTACAGACAACGCCGGGCTCTCTTCCTCCCCTATAGGCGGAAGCTGTGCTGTATCTCCAATCAACATCAACCGGCATCCCAATCCATTATATACATATTGAACAAGATCATCCAACAAACGTCCGCTACCAAAATGGCCGCCTGAAAGTCCTTCATTCGCAATCATGGAAGCTTCATCCACAATGAACAGCGTATTTCGGTGCAAATTCTGATTAGCTACAAAATTATCCGTCTCATTCGAAAAAACTTTCTGCCGATATATCTTCTTATGAATCGTATAAGCCGGATGTTCCGCATATCCGGAAAAGACTTTGGCTGCCCTTCCTGTGGGAGCCAACAAAATCACTTTCCGTTGCAATGAATCAAGCGTACGAACCAATGCAGATGTCAATGTAGTCTTACCCGTGCCGGCATAACCTTTCATCAGAAACACACTGTCAGCAGAAGGCGAAAACAGGAATTCGGCAAAACTTTTCACCGCATTTTCTTGCTCTTCTGTTGGTTTATAAGGAAAATTTCGCTTAATTTGTTGCGATAAATCATTATTTAACATAATGCCAGTATAAAAAGTTTACGTAAGATTGACGTGGTTCAACTAATTTACTTATTTTTGCGCTACGAATATAAACTAAAAAAACAATATTATCATGAAAACAGTTCTTAATCTTGTGTTAGCCGCCTGCGTTATCTGCTTGGTATATATATGCTATGGCAGTATTATGGGCCCTATCAACTTTGACAATGCGAAAAAAACCAGAGAAAAAGCAATTATTGCCCGCCTGATTGACATCCGTAAGGCTCAGCAGGAATATCGTACCGTTCATAACGGTGCTTATACAGCAAACTTCGACAGTCTGATTACTTTCGTAAAGACTGCTAAACTTCCTTTCATCATGAAAGTGGGTTCATTGACAGATGATCAGTTGAACAACGGTATGACAGAAAAGAAGGCTATGGACTTGATTAACAAGGCTAAGAAAACTGGAAACTGGAGCGAAGTTGAAAAAGAAGGCTTACAGAACTTCCGTCGTGATACAATGTGGGTAGCCGTAATGGATACTATCTTTGCAAAAGGATTTAATCCGGACTCTTTGGCATACGTTCCTTACGGAAACGGAGCTAAATTTGAAATGGCTATCCGTCAGGATACTACAAAATCTGGTGCTCCTCTGAACTTGTTCCAGGCACAGGTTGCATACGATGTATACTTGGGTGACTTGAACAGCCAGGAATTGATCAACTTGAAAGACATGCAGTCAAAATTGGGTAAATATTGCGGTTTGAGAGTTGGTGATATCGAACAGCCGAACAACAATGCAGGAAACTGGGAATAATCCTATGGCCCAACCTATTGATTTTAATAAATCAGAACAGTATATATTATCCATCCGTCTGAGTACGGATGGATTTTCTTTTTCTATCTATCACCCTCAGCAATCGGAGGAAGTATATTTCAGTTCCTCACCAGTCAATACACAGCGCTCAATGGCTGCCAATGTAAAAGCCTATTTGACAGAAACAGAAGAACTGAAGCATCGTTTCAAGCAGGTTAATATCCTTATTCATACTTCACGTTACACTACACTCCCGTTGGAATTGTATGAAGACGAACAGACCGACCTTTTGTTCTATCAGAACCTGCCCCCACAAAATAACGAAGTCGTACTTTGTAATATTTTAGGGAAGAGCAACCTCGTCATTCTTTTTGGACTGGACAAGCTCACCCATCTGTTTCTGACAGAGCATTTCCCCAATGCCCGTTTGTTTGCATCCGTAAGTCCAATTACCGAGTACCTCGCACATAAGGTCAAACCGAGTGACTGCCGTAAATTATTTGCCATCTTCCATCCCGAAAGTGTAGAAGTGATAGCTTTCGAAAAAGAAAAACTACTGCTACTGAACACTTACCCCATTTCCGGCCTGAATGATTCATGCTATTATCTGTTGAACATCTGGCAGCAGGCTGGCTACAATCAAGAAGATGACCAGTTATACATTTGCGGAAACAATCGGGTTCCACAATGGGAAGAATTGCCATTGCGACTAAAAAAATACATACGAAAACTATTCATCATTAATCCTCAGATGGAATTCAACGACTCAGCAATGAGCCGCATCAAAGAAATTTCATTTGACATGCTATCTTTAATCTCATGCGAGTAATAAGCGGAATATACAAACGGAGACGTTTCGACGTCCCCCACACATTCAAGGCACGTCCTACAACTGACTTTGCCAAAGAAAATCTGTTCAATGTGCTCAACAACTACATTGACTTTGAAGATGGAATTACAGCACTCGATTTGTTTGCCGGAACGGGCAGTATCAGTATAGAACTTGTGTCACGAGGATGCGATCAGGTTATCTCCGTAGAGAAAGACCCGCAGCACCATGCCTTCATCAGCAAAGTCATGCGCGAGGTCAAAACGGACAAGTGCATCCCTTTAAGAGCCGATGTATTCAAATACATCGAGAAATGCGGCCTGCAGTTCGATTTTATCTTTGCTGACCCTCCGTATGCCCTGAAAGAATTGGCAAGCATACCCGACCTGATATTTCAGTACAACCTGCTCAAGCCGGAAGGTATTTTCGTTCTGGAACATGGAAAAGACCTCAACTTTGAGAATCATCCCTGCTTTTTCGAGCACCGTCACTACGGAAGTGTCAACTTTTCCTTTTTCAGAGTAAAGGAGCAAGAAGACGCACAACCGATTCAGTAATCTTATTTTTCCAAGAACGTTTTGCCCAAATCCTGGCTGACAACAGAAAACAATCCTTCTGATCGGCCAGGAATATTTCTTTCAAAGTCATAGCCGTCTCCTCGTCATAAAAAAAGGCATTGGCCTCGAAGTTATGCTCAAAACTTCGAAAGTCCATATTCGTAGAGCCCACCGTTGACAATTCGTCATCACACACCATCAACTTAGAATGCAGAAATCCCTTTTTGTAGAGGTAAATTTTCACCCCTGCCTTCATCATCTCTGAGAGATAAGATAGCGAACCTTTATGAATGAGCCAGGTATCCCCTCTTTTAGGAAGCATAAGCCGCACATCAACCCCAGCCAATGCTGTTGTCTGCAAAGCAGTCATCACTTCCTCGTTCGGCAAGAAATAAGGAGTCTGCACATAAAAATATCTCCGGGCAGAACAGATAGCCATCATCAGTCCTTGCATAATATCCCTCCACTCACCTACCGGATCGGAAGTCACAATTTGCCCCAGCACACCTCCCTTCACCGAAATCGGAGGGAAATATTCTGCTGAAGTGAGCAAGGTGCGATCAATAGCATACCAGTCAGTAAGAAAAGCCGTCTGCAATCCGTACACCACCTTTCCTTCCAGTCTGACATGTGTATCTCTCCAATTTCCTTTTCCCAATCCCTTCACATAACGTTCTGCCAGATTCATTCCACCTATGAACCCCACACAACCATCTATCACCACAATCTTCCGATGATTGCGATAATTCACTTTACTGGTAAATCTGGGGAAACGGACTTTCAGGAACGAAAGGACTTCTATGCCTTCACAAAGCATTTGTTCATAAAAATCATGAGGCACTTTCCAGCATCCCACATCGTCATACAGCACCCGTATCTTCACTCCGTCACGAGCCCGGTCAATCAAGGCGTCCCTAACCAACCGACCTACCGCATCATCCTCAAAAATATAAAACTCCAGATGGATGTGATGACGAGCTCTGTAAATATCTTTCAATAACTCCGATAACATGGAAACAGCATCCGTATAAACTGTAACTCTATTTCCGGAGAAAGGCAGCGCATTATTTACGCGTGAAAAGAAATCCATCAAACGCTGCTTGCCATGTTCTGCCATTACGGACGGCTGTTCCTGATAGGCCGCCATAGGGCGCTTGCTCAAGCGAGCGTACCCTTTCCGACTGATAAGATGTTCCTTACGCGTACTACGCCCGAAAAACAAGTACAGAATCCATCCGGCTACAGGAAGGAAAAAGAGAACTAGAATCCATGCCATAGTCTTTACCGGACTACGATTGTCAAGAATCACGACAAAGATAGTTGTCAGTATTACCGCAAAATAAAGAAAGTAGATTACGGCTACAAAGATGCTATTCCAGACTGCTATGTCCATCTTACAACTTGGTTTTCAACAAAATTACGAGTAATTTGGAAAAAGGCAAAAAAAATACCGCAAAAGTGAAATTGACTTTTGCGGTATATATGTTCAGCCTTAGAATCTGCGAGGTCCATGTCCCGGGCCAGGACCAAATCCAGGTCCTCTTCCCGGACCACCCATTCTCGGGCCGGCACCTTTTCCACCAAACAGATTCAGACGGTAAATAAAGTGTACCATGCAATAGCTGTAAATCGCGTTGTATTCCGTATCACTTCGCATAGCGGCACTGATTACACGACTGATATTGCTCTGATTACGCAAAATATCATAGAACTGAATGCTGACCGTAGCTGCATTTCCTTTCAGAAAGTCTTGCGAGAGCTGTGCATTCCAGATTAACTCATCACGGTTCATGCTTGCATCCGCATATCCACGGCGTGAGTTCTGAGAGATGTCTGTAGCAATTGACATATTCCAGGGCAAACGGACATTGGTACTTGCTCCGTACGAGAACTGGTAGGTATCCATATTATTCTCTTCCTTGAAGCTATTGCGCGAATGCGTATAAGCCAATGAACCGTTCAGAGAGAATTCCCACCAGTCATTACGGTAAGTACCTCTCAAGCGTTCGCTCAAAGACAACTGACGTGTTTTGTTCTTATCTGACACATTCTCAGCCCGTGCATCGCTCATATAACTTACAATGTTATTATAACGGGCCATCGTAAAGGTGTTGATGGTATACTTCTTATTACGCAAAGCCGTATTAGAACCCAAGATACCAAACAAGTTCCAGTTGCCATTGATATTCTCCGGCATGGTTACTGTTCCACCGGTTTGCGGGTCGTATGTACTACGATTACTAATGCTGTTCAATACATTTTCAAAACGGAAGTGCGTCATGATACCCCGCTGTTTCTCTGTATCAAATGTATTGTAAAAAGCCATGAACGAGTTGGTAAATGCCGGTTTCAACCCCGGATTTCCCCGACGAATGTTCAGCGGGTCGGTCGTATCCTCAATAGGCAGCAAATCCGTCATGCTTGGCTGAGAGCTTCTTCCGCGGTAGTTAATTCTCAACTGGCTTGTTTTCGAGAATTTATAACGGAAATCAAATGTCGGAGTAAAGTTGAATACATTTCGTACGGCCACCGTATCCAACTGGTCTTTCTTATAAGACAACTTCGATTTCTGCGGCTGGAAAGAAACACCTGCATTCAACCTCATTTTTTCACGAATCCAACGCAAAGAAACATCTGCCTGATGATTGTAATATGTGTACTGTGCACTCTTGCTGTTCTTTTCATCCAGCACTCCCACATTATCACCTCCATAACCTTGCGCTATCTCCCAGTCATTCGGCATTGTGTAGGTGGAATTGTCACTCTTTGAACGCTTGTACTGGAAATAATAACTGAATTGCAAGAAGCCACCCTTAAATATCGGTTCGCTATAAGTAAAGCGTGCACCATAATTATAGTTCAAAGTAGGCGTAGAGATATAGCGGTTCAAAATTTCCAGCCGTTCCTCCTCTGTCTTCTGGTAATAGTCCGTTTCAGACACCGAGAACTGTTCACTCGAACTGTTCGTGTAATTATAGGAGCCACGGAAAGTAATATTACGTCCCGGTTTTCCCAAACGACGGTTAACCATGGCCGAACCTCCCACATTAAAGTTATCTCCTTTCTGCAGACTGTTACGCGCAATTGTATTGACAATATTCTCTTCAGGAATCAAAGACGAAAGATTGTCGGCAGCACTCAAAATTTCGTCAGTTGTATGCTCCGGATCCTGGCTGAATGTAAAAGAGTTTGTCGCACTCCTGTTATCATTCTTTCCGTATGTCAAACGCGGACGAAAAATCACCGTTGTCATAGTATCCGGTTTCCACTCAATACGAAAATCGGCAGTAAGCGACGTTGTCTTATTTCGATTAGCATTCTGGGCATTCTTGAAAGAGCTGGTAGCCGAAGAAACGAATGTTTCCGAAGCCTGCTTGCTGATAATGTCCGCATCCTTGTAGTTATAATTCACACTACCTCCTGTTTCCAGTTTCTCACTCTGTGTACTAAAGTTGAAACCACCCATCTTGATGCTGGTCAGACCGTTCTGTCCTCCCCAACGAAAGCCACCGCCTCCTCCTGGATAGCCGTTATCATTCACATTATTCATTGAACCAATCACCGTAAACTGATTCTCTCCAATGAATCGGTTCAACATTACTTTTCCACTGTAACGGTCTTCCGTTCCGGCTGCTACGTCCGCATTACCAAACCATCCCTTATTCATACCCGGCTTCACACTCAGGTCGAGCACGGTTTCTTCTTCGCCGTCATCAATACCTGTCACACGGGCCAAGTCCGATTGTTTATCATACGCACGCACCTTATCAATAATATTTACCGGAAGATTTTTCATGGCAATATTCGGGTCATCGGCAAAAAATTCCTTTCCATCAATCATGATTTTCTTGATTTCCTTCCCGTTTATCGTGATTTTTCCGTTTTCATCCACTTCAGCCCCCGGAAGCTTCTTCACCAGTTCCTCCAAAGCCGAACCTTCAGGCACACGATAGGCAGAACTGTTGTACACCAACGTATCGGCCACTGCCGTCACCTCCGGAGCCTCAGCCACCACTACAGCTTCTGCCAACATAATGGCATCCGAAGCCAGCTCCACCTTGCCCACATTCAAACGCGGATTGTTACGCGTCAGCGCAACCTGCTTGAAAAAAGGAGTATATCCAATATATGAAACCTTCAGCAGATACTTTCCCGGACGCACAGATAGTGAGAAATGTCCATCCAGATTTGTCACATTTCCCACTACCATTGAACTATCCTTTACGGAAAGGAGCTGTACTGTAGCCTGAATGACAGGCGATTTATCCCCCTCATCAAGAACCGTTCCTGTTACGGTTCCACGGCTGCCGCTGCTTTGTGCAAAAGCAGAAATGGTTACCCCCACCATCAGCAGCAATCCCAATAAAACTTTTTTCATTGCCTTTATCTCTTCCTTGTTGATTAATTGTACCTTTGACAATTATCAACAAAAAAGGTTTACCCCTACTCTTTATTTTTTAACTTATTTTTGTCTGAAGTTTTTTTCAATCTTTGCCTTCTGCATCAAAAACTCTTTACAGAACACACAAATAACCATGTACACGATACCTACTGAATTATCCGCTTCCTGCAAATTTCCTCCATAAGCTGCATTCAGCAATACTCCTACATAATAAACTCCCCACAAATAGAGTGAAATCACCATTGCTTTCCGCCGAATGGCAAAAGCTTCCTCATTTTCATCCTTCATTTTAGCCAGAAAAACCATGAACAATGAAATCCAGATGACCAGTTTCATTCCCAGTTTCACATACAGCAGATTACCGTCATTCACTTGTCCGAACATATACATCAATAACGGAACAAATACTGACAATAACAGTAACACATACCCCAACAAACGGCACGAAGCCGGAAAAATTCCTTTCATAACTTAATTATTTTTTATTCGCACAAAAATACTTAATTGTAAGCCAACATCCGACTTCTTCTAACTTTTTTTCTAAATTTGTGCCCAAAACAAATACACTTATGAGTAAACAAGAAGTCATTATTTGCCAAAATTTCAATACGGAACTCAGCCAGAAGTTATCTGCACATTCATACGACAAGATTTTTATCCTGACCGACGAACATACTTTTCGTCTTTGCCTCCCTCTGCTGCAAGACATCGCCTTGCTGAAGGATGCAGAACAAATTGTCATTGGTCCGGAAGATGTGCATAAAAACTTGGAGACACTGGCCTATGTATGGAACCAGCTCAGCAACCGGGGAGCCACCCGCCACTCGCTGCTCATAAACTTAGGAGGAGGTATGGTGACCGACTTGGGAGGATTTGCCGCAGCCACCTTCAAACGAGGTATCGCGTGTATCAACATCCCCACCACCCTGCTTTCCATGATTGATGCCGCCGTGGGTGGAAAAACCGGAATCAACTTCAACGGACTCAAGAATGAAATCGGTTCCTTCTATCCTGCCGATCAGGTAATGATTGACAGCCAGTTTCTGAAAACCCTCGATATGCCAAACCTGCTGTCCGGTTACGGAGAAATGCTGAAGCACGGTCTAATCAGTCAGCCGTCACACTGGAGCGAACTGCTGACATTTGACTTTGCCCACATAGACTACGCATTGCTGCAGAAACTTATCGGCCAGTCCGTGCAAGTCAAGGAAGACATTGTAGAAAAAGACCCCTATGAACAAAGCATCCGGAAAGCGTTGAATTTCGGACATACCATCGGGCATGCCTTTGAAAGTTTCGCCCTGAAGACTAACCATCCGGTGCTTCATGGATATGCTGTAGCCTGGGGTATGGTCTGCGAACTTTATCTGTCACACATCCGCTGCGGTTTCCCGAAAGAAGCATTGCGCACCACCATTCAGTTCATCAAGGAAAACTATGGCAGCCTTTATTTCACCTGCGATGACTACGAATGTCTGTACGACTTCATGAAGCATGACAAAAAGAATGCCTCATGTGGCGTCATCAATTTCACTCTTTTAGGAGGAATCGGTGACATTCGTATCAACCAGACCGCCTCACAAGAGGAAATCTACGAACTGCTTGATTTCTACCGCGAAACCATGGGATAAGTTTTGTCGTGTTCAAACAGCGTTTAAACGTAATCTAAAAATACTAAGAAATTATTGCGGAAAATATTTGGTTATTCCGAATAAAGCAGTACCTTTGCATCCGCAATTCGGGGTGTAGCTCAGCCCGGTTAGAGTACGCGTCTGGGGGTAATGAAATGAACTTTAATAGACAGGAATATAAATCACTAAATATAAAGGAGTTAAGCAGTTGCCTAACTCCTTTTTTATTACCTACGAATAAATTTCGATTAAAGTTTTCGGGAAACTTGGTGAAAATAAAGGTAAATTGCCGTTATCGCATTTATTTGCATTCAACTTATTTGTTGCCTATTTTGGCATTATCTTCATTTATTTAATTAAGTGTTCTTTCCGATAAACAACCAATATTGTTTATATAATAAGTGGAGAGGTTTAAACTCCCCACTTATTATTGTCTAATGCTAACTGTTTATACTTAATTAGCAGATAAAGTTCTTAAAATAGATAATGCCGGTTGATACCCCAAATTAGCAGCATAACGATACCACATTTTTGCTTCATCAATATTTTTAGGCTCTCCCCATAGCCCTTTTCTACAAGCTTCTCCACGTAAAAACATAGAATAAGGATTTTCCATTATGTAATTCATATACGCTAACAATCTAATGCCGCGTTGTCCGTCTAATGGTGTTTTTCCATCTGCACCAAACAACCATAAATTGATTGCTTCCCAAAATAGAAGTTCATCTCCACTTTTTAATGCTGCATCTTCAAAAAATTCAGCAGCCTTTAATAAATCCGGCTTCAAATCAGTAGCACCATTTTTATATAAATATCCACATAAAGCTTGAGAATTTGAGTGTCCCAATTTTGTTGCTTGTTGAAAATAAAAGATAGCCCTTAAAGTATTTTGTGGAATCTTAATTCCATCCATATACAGCATTCCTAACTTAAAAGCCGCATCTTTATCGGTATTGGCTTTTTTAATTAAAGATAAAAGATAATTAGATGTAATTTTTCTTAGCTTTTTCATAATCAATATTTTTATATCATTAAATTAATATTTCATGTAGAATAAGGGATAAGATAACTGAAAAATCAATATTCTAAAGCATTATCCAATATATTGTCTAATACATAGAAAGGCACATCACGTATAAAGTGAGTGATTTGACATAAGTGTAAATTCATTCCCATACAAATTCATTTTCATTTATAAATACAGGCATATAACGAAGGATTTAGAATTTAGTATACGGAACCTTAGTTAACAAAAGTCAATCTGCTTATTTTCAACAACATACATGTGGTATTTTACTATATTTTTCCACAAAACAGCACAAAAAAAGTGAAGCTGTACAACTTCACTCTCTTTAGGGATTAGAAATTTATCTACAGAGGAATTCTAATGCCTCTTTATAGATTTCCATTTTCCAATGCGGTTTACCATCCAAACGGGACAAGTCCATATTGTCTTTCAAGTCCTGTATCTTGACTTTTACGGCAAGCGAATTGGTCGCTACACGTTGGATAAACGTTTGGTAGTCCTCGCCCTTTATTTTGGTCAGGCATTTCAAAGCTGCCAACACGTCATCGCTAAAACCTTGTGCTTTTAGTTCCTCCAATGTTATAGGAGTATCTTCCACTACATCGTGCAACAATGCCACAATCTTTTCATCTTCTGTTTGACAGTGTAATGCCACCCTCATAGGGTGAAGTATGTAAGGAGCGCCAGCCTTGTCTGTCTGCCCCAAATGAACCTTATAAGCAATGTCTAAAGCTTTATTTAGCATATTGAAATTATTTAAATTACGGGGTGTCCATCACGTAACCATTCATTTGCCTGATGGATTATTTTTTTATATCTTCCTCGTCAGCATCGTTAAGAAACTGACAGGAAGTCCCATTTTTACCCTTTTTGCCAAGTTATTTTCATAGAACGTTGAATTTACTACTTGCAAAGTCATACGATTTTTCAATTTTTACCTTTTCATGATATACTATATTATTTTACATTCTTAGAAGTTTCATAATCGCATTATTTATATATAGAATATATTTCAATAGGAACAGTATCTACTAAACCATGTTTAACATAGTTTAAAGAAACAAGTTTGCCATCTATAGTTTTCCAATACAAAGAATACTTTCCTTTTTTCGCAATATTATCCTCAACTATCTTTCTTATTTCTTTAGGTGCTTCTATTTGACTGGAATCATTCCATAAAGAACTTCTATATGGATATTTAAAATACAAATAAGAATTATCTTTTTTATCATAAAGAACAGAACATTCATGGTCTTTTATTTTTAACTTGGGGTGAAATGTCATACTAAAGAACACTTTACCATTAACAACTTTCGCAGTCTTCCCACTTGTGCTTGACGCTTCGTATTCTATTTTACCATGTAATTGCTCATGTTGCAACTCTACATTTAAAATAACATCATCTTTTTGAATGACCGTAACCTGTTTATTAGTGTCAATAACAGCTATATAAGTATGGAAAGAATGGGGTTGCAAATTAAATGATTTAACCTCACCAGCATTGTCGAAGAACTCCTTAACAACTTGTTGTTTTAAACTGTCTTGTAAGTATTGAACTCCATATGGATAAAGCTCTTCGAGTTTATTTTCAGCTGCTTTTTCCATTTTTTGCTTAAGCTCTTCTTCTTCAATCTTTTTTCGTCTTTCAGGGGTATCTTTTATTGGATAGACAGACAAACTCCCCGAGCCACTTATATGTAGTTCAATTAGCTTATCCTTTTCAAACGTCTCACTTTGCATCTGCCCATAGTTATCAAGGAAACGACTTAGTTTTGTAGAGGTCATTACAATGGCTTCCGCCATGTATCCAATTTCAAAGCCTGTATAAACATATCTTCCATTAGCCATACCTTTATAACTGAGGCTTAACGAATATTTTACATAGCCATATCTAAACTCCAGGCCATAGGAGTTTTTCTTTTCTGAATAACTAATTTCAAGTGTGTTACCACCGTATATCGGTTTACCTGTATAGGGATTAGGACACAGATAATCAGGATATTCAAAAGCCTTAATAGAAGTTGATTTTTGAGCATAAGCAGAAAGAACCATTATTACGCTCATTAGAAATAGTAAAGTTCTTTTCATAATACGGTGATTTGCTTTCCACAGCCCCAACAAGGAAAGGGTTATATAAAAAGAAAGCGTGAGGCTGTTAGAATTATCTATTTTAGAGGCTCTGGTAAACCCGTGGTACTAGATAAAACGACACCCCACGCCAAGCCATATATATCACTGATATATACAAGATTAGCATGAGCGTTTGCATCGCTTACCCCCGTACCACATGAAATTTTACCAGAATTTCTAAAAACGGGATAAAGCTAAACACTTCCTTTTAATTAATATGTCACAAACAGGTCTTTAACCTGTTAGCGTGACAAATATAACTAAATTTCAGCGTTCTACAAACGTTTTTCGGGTGTCATGGAACAAATTTACTCATTTATTGGAATGTTACAAGATTTTAGAGAGGGAACTCAGATGAGGCTTTTGCACATTGGAGCGTCTAAACTTTTATAGATATACTTAAACAGCCTCATCATCACATGTACCCTTTCAGAAACACATTGCCATTCGATTGTATTCCATCTGATTTAGACCATATATGATACTTCCGTCCCCCTTGTATAATTACCCTTCTAGGAGCAATACGTCTGTCATTAAATAAATGTCGTTACTGTAAAGTATTGACTTGCGAGTATTAGGAGCATATTATCAATGACTAATACAGTGTTTTATCGAGCCCCATAATGTACCTTACATCACAGCATAAAAAATTTGCCCTCGTATTAGAGCGTACAGGCTATTATTTTTTCATGGGTAAATAACTTGTCTGCACAAGGAATATTAGTAGCTGTATCGCGCCAATAGAGGGCTTATTTTAGAGATTAGGAGTGAAACAACTATTGGGCTGCGTAGAATAGGTGTTGTTCCTCGTCGACACTTAAACCGTCTTCCGACTCTTCCAAGAGCCATGTAAGATACTGTTCTACTTTTTTTATGAGTTCGAATATGGAATCGGAAACTGGAAGATGAATTTCACCCCACTTTAATGCCTGACGGATTTTCTTTTGTATATTATAGTGGAGACGGTTCTTGCCGTCGTTTTTTGATGCCCTATTTTTAAACAGGACATACTTCATATAATAAGCCATATTTTGTCCTCCATTGGCTACACAAATGCACCAATTTACAAAGTCCGCGACCGTCTTAAAATCGTCAAATTTAATGTCCAAATACCCTTTTGGCAGTTTTTCCACACTCTCAAAATAAGAAAACCACTCCGCAACCAACGTCCAAAACACACGCTTGTCGCAAAGTTCTCCGGCTGTCAGTCCGTCTTTAAACAGCTCTTTCAGTCTTTTCTCCTTAAACGTTACCTCATACCTTAACAGGTTCTCAGGCAATTCAGTTTTGTCCTTTGGCAGTTCACGTTTCCTTTTAGCTTCCCTTATCTTGTCGTAAAACTTAATCTTCTCAAGTGTGGTTTCCATATATACGGTCTCGCCAATCTTCGACACCTTAAACTTTCTCATTCCACCCAATTTCTGCAAATAAATCATAGGGGGCTGGCTCATTTCGAAATTGTGTGCAAACTCTAACTCTTTCACAACAGCATACTGCATCGGCACTCCTAAAATATCACTTAACTTCTTAACAAACTGTTCTACCTCCTCCAAACTCAATGTGTATATGTTATGTCCGTTCATAAACTTAGGTATGCTACCCATGAACAGCACACCTCTCCTGCTTATATCTATCCTGCCTATATGCCTGCCAGTCCAATAATATCCCTCATCATTATCTTTAGTCGAACCTTTACCAAGTAAAGTCCAATTCGACTTCAAATGCTCAACCACTTCATGCCAATCATAACCATCTATATATGCAGCGTCCAATACTAGTTCTACCTTGTCATACATATCGTTCAATTCTTAAATCGTTTACAAATGAGTTATAAAAATATTCGTAATATTCTGTATAAACAGAGTTTTATTATAGAAGTAAGTTTTTAGAGTTCCGCATCCGTGCGGCAAGCTGTCCGTCCATACGTTCTATAAATTCCTTGTTCGTTTCCTGTTTCCTATCCAACATCCACGCTATAATATCTTTGCGTTTGAACATTAGCTTCCTGCCATTGTTTCCCGCACGGTAACAGGGTATCTCATTCTTGGCTGTCAGCTTATAAATGGTGTCTTTTGAATAACCTGTCAACTGGCAACAAATATCCATGCCAAACACATCCGGATAATCTTCCATCTTTTTTAGGGGTCTGTTGGTCGTTTGTTGCCCGTCCTGTGGCTTGGCTGGGTGTGTACCCAGCATTTCTTTTGCAATGCCCCTAAGACTCCTTATCTGTTCCAATACGGTATCTTCCCATTGTGAACGTAAAAACTCCAAGTCGTTAAAACTCCATGCCGTCTCTATGTCCCTGCGGTGCAGTTCATTAATGAAGCCGTACTTTTCTATTTCCCCGCATAGGAAGTCTGCGGTCAGTTCGATTTTGCCTTCATCATTGTGCAGCTTGTCCGCCATGCACAACTCCTCTATATCCGTGCTGCTCATATTGGGATGTATGCGCCTGCATTCAGGTATAAAATACCTATCTCTCCAATCGTTTATAGCTTTGTCTATTGCATCCACTACCTGTTTCAGTCTTTCCTTGTTTCCGTAGCATAATGACTGGATATAACTGGTTTGACGCGTAGGGGTAAAAATGCTTATTCTTCTTTGCAACAGCCTTTTAATTGCTTCATCCAATGGTGTTGCATTTCCTATGTAGTTAATTTTAACTTCCATATTCTTTTTGTTTATTTGTAAATATCTGTTGTTATAAAACCCTCGCAGCATTGTCAAGCACTTCTGTCTTGAAGCTGTCGAGATAGGTGCTGGTCGTAGTCAGATTCTTGTGTCCCAGTGCCTGACTGATTACTTCACGAGGCATATTATTCCCCTGCAACGTCATAGCCATGGTATGGCGACTCACATAGGTAGTAAGTGTCAGACGCACCCCAAGTGCCTGTCCCAACTTCTTCATATTCATGTTTATTCGTTTGTAGCGAGTACGCACATGGTCATAAAGTTCAACCCCTTCATATTCTTTGGTAATGATAGGAAGCAAATAGTCCCCCAAAGGAGGGGTATTGCCCCGAAACCAATCCAGCAACTCTTTTATCTCATTCGTTACAGGTATCTGTATAGGCTTTGTACTTTTTGCATTTTTAATCTTCTGACGTTTATAAACAATATGTAAACCTGTAGAAAGCATAAACAGATTTCGATTTGTCAAGTGCGCCATGTCAACGAAACTCATACCAAAGCAATAATAGGAAAACAAAAACAACTTTCGAGCCCGCTCCAGCACCATGTTTTGAAGGGAAGTGTTCTTTATCAGTTCCAGCTCTTTAGGTAACAGATAACGTTTTTCTGTTTCTTCCGCTAATTTACCTACTTCAAAACCTCCTTTGCCAAACGGATAAGTAGCAGATGAGGCCTCTTTTTCTTTGATAGCCTTGTTTATTACAGCTCGCAATGTTTTTAAAGTGTGCATCCGCGTGTTTCCACAACATCCGTTTAACTCCATAGCATGGTTCAGATTGTTTATGTACTTTACATCAATATCGGAAAACAGTCGTTGTTTGGCCTTGCTATCGTAAAGACAAAATAGATGGAGGTCGCGTGCATATACCTTAGCATTACCTATATGCCCAGTGGCCATAAGGTCATCAACAAGCCTCATCCAAAAATCATACACCTTTCCACGTTTTGAAGCTCCTACAAATTCTTCCTCAAAGCGTTCCATCGTCCACTCCATGCGCTCCTGTGCGAACTTACGCAGGATTCCATCTTTCCGTTCCTCATAGTGATTCAACAAAGCGTTGTAATTTTCGTAATTGGAAACTAGACGTCTGTCTTTTTTAAACCGTTCCGTCTCCGTATTCCATTGCTCAACTGTTGCAGAAAGTCCAAGGTCAATATATTTCAACCTACCATTCTGAGTAATTCGCAAGCATACGGGGCATGTACCGTCTCTGCGAATATTACTTTTGTTTAATACAATTCTTATTTTTGCCATAGCTTATATTTTTAGAACTTGTGTATAACGATGAAACTCAAACGGAGAATTTCAAAAACCTGCAATAAAACTATATATTTAGATTTATTTAACAATGAAAGGCGGATTACTTTTCCGTAATTTCATCGAATATACCTTCTTAGCCTTATTCTAATTTGGGTAGTATAGGAACCTCTGTTTATAACAGCGAATAAATTTCGATTAAATTTTTTGGGAAACTAAAGGCTAGTAAATACAATATTAAGAAACGCTGTAAGGACAACTAAATGCAAAATACAGTATATTGACGAAAATGTACTTTATTCTTATCCTGTTCTTATAGTTACAAAAACAGTCATATAGCCAACAGGTTTACAAGATATTATAAAATTGGCATAAATAAAATTGCACAGAACACTTGCAGATTCAAAATAAAGCAGTACCTTTGCATCCGCAATTCGGGGTGTAGCTCAGCCCGGTTAGAGTACGCGTCTGGGGGGCGTGTGGTCGCTGGTTCGAATCCAGTCACCCCGACTGCTGAAAATCAAGGAGTTAAGATAAACATCTTAACTCCTTTTTTTTGATTCCTACAACAAATCTACAACATTTTTTCCGCTACAACATGTCTACAACTAATAAAAGAAAAATACTAAGCTTCATTTTTCTTTTATTCATATTAGTTTATTTTCATATTACAGAACAAGTCTATACTCCACATTAAGGACCCATATTCTTAAATAATGCAAAAAATCAAACTTGCTATAAGGCACAAAGAACATGCTTTACTATAAAATATCATCCAGCATAATATCCCATTATTTCATTTCTTACAGCAAATATCGCCC
>ULMB01028366.1_pt1 | contig 34956 bp, 20 predicted proteins | sample 1951571 | NCBI WGS metagenome assembly ULMB01 (sample SAMEA4835542, study PRJEB28245) | human gut metagenome | biome: gut microbiome; material: fecal sample | place: Denmark | collected 2008 | reverse complement strand
TTCGCATGGGCAGCCTTCGCATCGGCGAGAAGCTGCTCGACAGCTGCCTTGATGGCCTCCAAGTCGATGGTGCTATTCTCGTTGAGTTTCACGGCCTCATACTGAGCCTGCAGCTCTGCCTTCTTCTGGTCGATATCGCCCTGGATAGCGGCCTCGGTATCAACAAACTGTGCGGCTACATTGGCATAGTCCGTCTCGATGATGGACTTCACCTCGTCAAAACGAGCCTGTACAGCAGCGACCTCCTCGGTCAAACGCACATAAGCTGCCTCGTTGGCAAGCTTCTTCAGATGCTCTGCCTGGGCGGCAGCAGCATCCTCCAGATATTTGGCGATGGCCTCATTGACACCCTTCACGGCCTCGGCGTCCAGCGTAGAAGTCTCCGTGAGCGCACAGTCGGCGTTCTTGGCATCAAGGTCTGACTGGATGGCATCGATCTGAGTCTGAATGGTCTCCACCGTCTCTGCAAAGTTCTCGGCCACATCCGGGCAGTCCTCGGCAACCTTAGCCTTGGCGTCGTCGAGGGCCTTCTGCAGGGCAGCCACTTCCTCGGTAAGGCGCGCATAGGCAGCCTCGTTGATGGCCTTGAGACTCGTCACTGTGACATGAGCGTCCGTGATGTCGAGTGAGTACTCCGTCGTCTCATTGGCAGCGAGTACATTGGAAAACACGATGGCTGAGGTCTCGTTTGTCGCAAAGTCCGGGTCGGCCACGACATTGAACGAGAAGATCACGCCGTCGCCATCCTTGTAAGGCTGGATCTTGTCGATAGGCAAAGAAGAGAGTGCGACGCGCACGATGCCATTCTTCACTCCGGAAGAGATGGCGAAATTGCTTGACAAGCGCTCACTATACTGGAAATTCATTTTCCCGTTGCTCTTCTTCTCGATATGCAATCCCTCAGGCAGCGTGATGTCGGCCTGAAGGCCACAGAAATAAATATCGTTCTTCAGCACAACGTCTACCTTGTGGGTACCGCCAGGCTTGATAGAGAACGCCTGCTCGCCCGTGCAAAGACTTCCCACCATCGGCGTGATAGCCTGATAGTTGGGGCAGTCGATAAGCACCTTCTTGCCCTGACGGTCGCCTCCACTGCAAGTGGAGAACAAAATCTGTGCATTATCAGCAGAAGAGAAGTTGGACGTAGCACGAATTTTGAATGTACCCAGTGCGCCCTCAGTGCCCGCGATGGGGGTGAAGTCCTTGGTAAGGAGGGCGATACGCCACTTCGCATCAGGCTGCTGGATCATCGTAGCAATGAAGCATTCACGGTCTATGCGCTCCTCGTTGATTTTGAAGCTACCCGGCACAATCTCGACATTCGGGGAAGTGAAGTCCATATCAAACTGCATCGCATAGATCACCTCGTCATTGACGAGGTTCACAGTGATCTCTTTCGTCTCGCCCGGCTTGATGGCAATAGGACCACCGTCGTTGAGCACAAGTCGGTTGCCAGCAAGGACAGAGATCGTCCCACTTATGGCCAAGACCATCATCAAGGCCATTCTTTTGAAACTTGTTGTAATCTTAAACATAACTATTTACGTTTAGAAGATGTATGTTGTCGTTGTTGTTATCAAAAATAGGCGCGGCTGTCACATACGTGGCAACCACGCCCTCGTAATTGAGAAAAAATTACCGATGTATATGATTATTTACCAGTAACCTTCTGGGTCTTGCCGTTGGCGTTGCGGACAATGTTGATGCCCTGCTTCACCTTGTCCAGCAACTGACCGCCCACAGTATAGATCTTCTGCTTCAGGCTGCCCTCGGCCTCCATGCCGCTGATGCCGGTCGCATCACTGCCCGTGATCGTCGTCTCACGGCCATTGGCCTCGGCAAAGATAACCTTGTCGAGCGCCACCTTGTCGATGCTGCCGCCCTGCACGTCGAGGTAGAGGATGGCGGAACCATTGGTGAAGCTGTTGTTCTCTATCGTGGAGATGACCACGCGGTGTACGCCGTCGATGTCCTTGGAGTAGAGTGCGTGACCGTTGGCACGGTTGCCCACGCTCTCACCCACCACCGTCATGCCTGCGGGCAGGATGATGTCCATCTGGCAAGCCACATAGTCCTTGCGGTTTTCGAGATTGATGGCGATGCGCTGTACGCCGTTGTTGTCTTCTGCCGAGACGGTGAGGTTTTCGGATCCCACCATCGGAGCATTCAGACTGCCACCCAGCGACGGCCAGAGACCATTGGTCACCTTGGCTGCAATGAGGGTCACATCAGCGATGGAGATCTTGCCGTCGCGGTTGACGTCGGCAGCGGCAAATACCTTGCCACCCTCCAGGGTCTCCGGATCGAGCAAAGCGTTGAGCACGGCGAGGTAGTCGTCGGTCAGAACAACGCCGTCCTCGGTGACGTCGCCGAGCACATACGTGTTCTCCTCGATGGAAATTCTGAGAGCATTCATCGACTCGACCAAAGACTCAGACGTAGCAGCGACCAACTTCACGCCATACTCCTCGTCCTTCGAATAGTTGATCTCCTTTTGCCCAGCCTCGCTACCATCAGGATTCAGCCATGCATTTCCGTTGATGTCCTTCGTGGGAAGAATACGGTCCCAGCCGTGGAAATCGAGATAATTGTCGAAGTTTTGCTTAGCGAGCTTCAAGTTATCAAACTGTTCGCGCAACGCACCGTCCTCGTCATAGATCTTCGTTCCAGACTTATAGAACGAATTCTGCATGGCGCTGTAAGCGCCCCACACATTGTTCCTATACACTTGATATGTCTCATTATAAGCTCCAAACACCTCTGCCATTGCAAGCTTCGCATAGGCATCGTAAAGGCAACCATCCTTGTACGACTCCACCTGACTGTCGGTCAGAATGGCCGACACAGGGCCTTCCTCCAGCGTCTTGGCAGCCTGCTCAAGGACGCCGCTGACCACCTCGGCCTTCTCATTGGCCACATTGAAGAACAGCTTCTCGTAGTTCTCCATGTAGGACTTGCCGCTCTCAAACACGAAGGTGTCACCCTCAATCTGTACCCCTAATGACATTTCAAGCACATTGGAGCTATGCTGGTAAGACGCTATCAGTTCCTTCACCCTGCTCTGCTCAGCCACCAGAGCGTCATAGGCATTCTGAAGGTCCTTCATTGCCTTGGCGTGGGCAACATAGGGTTTGTTGGCCTCGATGATATCCATACTGGTAGCACCCATGCGGTCTATCAACACGTTGAGGAGATGAATAACCTTCGTCTTGTAGGTCACGATCTCGTCGCCATAAGAGGTGATGAGGTTCTTCACGCCATCGAGTTCGTTGCGGCAAGCATCCAGTGCAGACTTGTACTCCACCTTCACGGGCGTATATACTCCGTCGTAGGTAATGTTGACATTACTGTAGGACGACTCGGCCTGCGATACCAGCATCTCCAAACTGTTGGCTACGCCCTCGATCAACTCGGCATTCACGAGCTTGATGAGACCCATGCGAGCCTGCGCCACCTTCTTCTCCAGAGCCAGCAGTCCAGCGTCTTTCTTCGCCTCTGCCGGGGTAGCATTTTCGACAAACTCCTTGAGCAGATCGTCAAGTTCCTTGGCGAGGTTCTTGCAGTGCTCGTCATAGTATGCCTTGACCTCGTCGGCTGCGGCTCCCGTGAGATTATCCAAAGCCTCGCGCTTCTGGGTCTCGATGGCAACAATGTCGGCCTTGATTGCATCGACCTCGGCCTGGTTGGCTGCATTATAGATACCGTCGATGCTGAGAATCTTGATGCTATGGCAGTCGTACCACTGCTTGTCCTCGCCGATGATCAGTCCATAGACACGCTTGCTCATCTCCTGCGAGGCGTTCTGGCGTGTGAGGTCAGCCTGCCAACGCTTCACCTGATTAAATGCTGAAGCGATGTTGGCCTCGATGCGGCTGCTTGCCACATTGAATGCACCATAATAGTCCTGCGCAGCCTTGATGCGCTCCGTGACGGTATTGTAGTCGATGGTCAGCTGGTCGAAGTTCTTGATATTGGCATCGTATGCGTCAGCCTTGGCCTTGGCGCTGGTATAGACAGCACCTGCCTCTGCGTAGAACGCATCGATATAGCGCTGCAGGTCAGCGATCTTGCCCGTGAACGTGCCGTCGGCAGCCTTGGCAGCCAATTCCGTGGCCGGAGTGAGGTATTTGGCGACGCGGTCCTTGTAAGACTTGAGATCGTCATCCTTGCCCTCATAGGCGAAGCCTTCCAGGGCGGCAAGCCACTTCTCGTTGTCGGCCTTGGCACCAGCGTAGCGGTCGTCGCCCTCTGTCAGCGTGCCGTCCACACCGACATAGACACCCTCGTAGAGGGCCTTCCACTCGTTCTGTGCAGCCTGCTCCAGGTCGGCGACGAGCAGGTTGGGCACCATGCCAAAGAAGCTCCAGTCGTCATCGAGGTTGCTCACGAGCAACTGCGACTTCTTGTAATCGTCGGCACTGACTCTGTCGTAGAACTCCTGTACGTTCGCAAAGGCGTTGTCGCGTACGTTCTTGTCGTAGGAAGCCACCTTCTCCTTGGCAGGAGCGAGCTGGTTGTCGTTGAGGTTGGCCAACATCTCCTCCAGCTTGGCTCTCACGGCCGTATTGACTGCCAAGTCGAGATCCTTCTTGTAAGCCTCGATCTGATCCGTGTACTCCTGAGCCTTCTTGGCGTTGGCCTCGGCGATATCCCAAAGAGCTGGCGACGTGGTCTCCGCGTAGGTGTCAGCGGCATCGTCCTTCAAGTTCTTGATGAGGACAGCATACTTATAGATGTTCTCCTGGGCAGCGATGATGCTCTCCACATTGACCAGTTCCTTGAGCTCCTCGGTAGAAATATTCTGGTAGCCAGCAATCTGGGCCGTACCCTCACCATACTTGTTCTCCGTCTCTTGCACCTTCTCACAGAAGGTATTGTAACGGGTGAGGTTGTCTCCAGCGATGGCAGCGTTGTATTCGCTATTGCCCTCGATGAAGGCCTTCAAGCCGTCGAGTTCGATCTTGATGCGACGGTAAGCCTCGCTGACCGTCACGTTGTTGGTGGTGGTCAGACCCTCGGCATAGTACTTCTCCACCAGCGCCTTCTGCTCCTTGATGCGCTTCAGGAGGTCGCCGAGCTGACTGAGATAGGGCTTCAGCGTCTCAGGACGGAGATCGGAAGCGTTGAACAAACCGTTCACCTCATCCCAAAGTGCCTGTCTCTTATTGAGTTCATCCACCTGGGTTATATAGTTGGTGTGGTCGTTATAAGCCTGCTTGGGAAGCATCTGGAGCACGTTGGAAAGATCCGTCATGCGTCTGACAATCCCCGTATTGAGCACCGGCTCATACTTATATGTGTAGCTATTATACTTTAAAGTTCCTGTCCAGGCCTTACCTGCCTTGTAGGCATCCTCGATGGCCTGCCTTATAGCCTCGCGCTCCTTGAAGTGCACGCCGTCGGGATAGGAGAGCAGGCCGAGGTAATAGGCTGCGTTGGTACCATCCGTAAATCGGTTGACATACTTCCAGGCCGCATTGAAAGCATTGGCGAAACCATAACAGTAGTCCATTTTATCTCTGCCATAATAATCATACCCGCACCAAATCATTATACCCTGCTCGGCAATGTTGCGCTTCAGCTCCTGGTAGGCATCATAGTTGGCCGTGGAGTCGGTGGCCAGTTTCTTGAGCGCATTGGCTTCCTGCTGCAAGTCGTTGAGACGACTGGTGATGCCCTTGACGACATGGCCCTCGGCATCATAGCTATCCTTGCATGATTCCTGGAGGATCTCCTTGGCGCGCGCCGTAGCAGCCTCCGCCTTGAGTGCGTCGAGCTTGGTGGTCGTAGCCTGGATCTGTGGGTCGATGCTCTCGCCGGGAATAACAAATGCGTCCTTTGCCTCCTTCAGCGTACGGCTGACCAGCTCAGCACCCTTCGGGTAATAATAATACTGATTTCCGATGAAGTCGGTATAAGCTTGCTTCTCCGCATTGACATGATCTTTCTGGGCGTCCACGCGCGTCAGCAAGTCGCTCAGTGCGTCGTTGATAGCATCAACGTCACCCTTAATGACGCTCAACAAGGACATAGCCTCTACTGCGTTGTCCTCGGTGATATCGTCCTTGGTGGCTGCTACAGCCTGGATCTTGGCCTTCTGCGTGTTGGTTTTGGCCTCGATCTCGTTGAGCTCCTGGAGCAACTCGTCATACTTCAGTCCGAGGTTGTCCTCCGTCCACGTCACACCATAATATGTATAGGGCACGCCCTTGTACTTGTCGATGTCGGCCTTGATGGCATTGACGACATTGCTGGCGGCATCATACATCGCCTTTGCAGCCTCTATCTTGGCAGTCTTGTCGGAATTGACCTTGTCATTGGCGAAGGCAGCATTGAGGGCCTGGGCATCGGTAAGGATGGTCTCCTTGAGTTGCACGTCCAGCAAAGCGGCAAGAAGGTCGGCATCGAGCTTCTTCTTGGCGGCACTAAAGTAGCCTGCCACACGGTCGATCTCTGTCTGGAGCTGAGTGATGCGCTCTCCGTAGGTCTTGCCTGTCACTTCCGTGGCCGGAGTGGCAACGACGAGCGTCTTCGTACCGACGGTCGCACGCAGCGTGGCCAGTGCGTCCCTGTAGTCCTTGATGGCGGTGTTCACCACATCGTAGCGGGCCATAGCAGCCGTGGCGTCCTCCTGATATTTGACGACGGCCATAGCAGCAGCGTCTATCTGACTCTGGAAGCCCCCGCGCACCGTCTCGGTCAGTGTCTTCTCCTGATAGCCCTTCTCAACGGCGGCCTTAATCTCGTCGATGGTCTTCTGCAGGCCGCCAGCCGTCTTCTGGAAGTGGGCAGCCACATCATACGTATCGCCCTCGACGGCTGGCTTCATCTTGGCCACAGCAGCCTTGGCGTCGTCGAGCTTCTTCTGCAAGCCCGTCTCAGTGCCCAGCGCCTTGAGCAACTTCTGATAGTTCTCGTAGTTCTGAATAATGGCACCAGCATCGCTACGCAAGCTGCTGATCTTGGCCAGGATGGCATCGCGGTCGGCATCATAGCTGGCCGTGCGGATATTGTGGGGTGCCTTGTAGTCCTTGTCCACCTTGTCCTTGAGGGCATTGATAGCGGTACGGATCTCCTTGACGCGGTTGGCATACTTCTGGTTCACATCCTCGCTCTTCTCCAGATACTGGAAGTCGTCCTCCAGATCGGCAAGGAGCTGGTTGGCAGCAGCATACTTGGCTTCGGCATCGGCATGCTTGGCGAGATACTCGTTCTTCGTGGCATTGATGACCACCACCTGTGCTTCCTTCAGCGTGCGGAAGTTCTCCTCCAGCTTAGAAGCCTTCGTCTTGTCGGCATCGATAGTCTTGTACAGGTCGCTCACCTTCTTCCACGCTGAGCGCATGGCGTTGAGGGCCTCTGCGTTCCAGTCGGCATAGTTGCCGTCGTCCGGCATCTGGGTGTGTATCTCCTCCTGAGCTGCATTGAAGACGCGCAGACCGTCCTGATAGACGGCATTGATATTGGTCCAAGCGTCACCAGAAACACCAATGTTGGTCTTCAACTCATTCAACATGCTGTTGAAGTTTTCCGTAAACTCAGCCGTTTTCAGTTCCTTGGCCGTGCCAGCGTTGTACTTCTGCTCTGCCAGCGCTTTAAAGTCGTTAATGTATGGCTGTATCTTGTCGTAGTCTGCCTGATAGGTAGCTTTGATTTCTTCGGCTATATCGCCATAACGCCATGTCCAAGAGAAACTATTAAACTGAGATTGAGCATCCGTATAGGCATCCCATGCACTCTTGTAGGAGTTCTCGTTGTTGTTGGCATCCTCTACGACCTTGGCCAGGGCACCAATGCCATTGGTCAGAGCAAGAAGCTCGGGGCTGTTCTTTCCCTGCCAAAGGTGGTTCTTCACATAGACATCATAATCCCCCTTCTCAATGATGTCGAGCTGGCTGGCATAGTCGGCCACCTGCATCTCCAGGCTGGGCTTTCCGTCCTTGCCCATTTTCCAGGCATCAGTGGTGCGGAAGTAGTCGCTGGTGCCGCTGACGATCTCGCCGAGCTGCGCACTGAGCTCCTTCACCGGAGCAGCGAAGTCGAAGAGCAAGGTAAACTTGACACCAGAGAACTTGAATTCGCCCGGGGTCACGGCACGAACCTTGACTTTTACTTTCGCTGGCGCGTCACCATCGATAGTAAAAGCGACGCCGGGGGCATACTCCTTGCCCTTATAGACAGCGACAATCTTGGCATTGTCGGTAAACGTGGCTGGCTGCAGCATATACTTGCCAGGAGCCAGTTCTTTCTCGATGGAAACTTCCTTTCCTGTGGAGACGGTCACGGAACCGTCTTCCGATACGGTCAAATCATCTCCTGTCCATGCAGTCTTGTCGATCACAACATCGGCGTCGGCCAATGCTGCAACGGGGGCGCCTGTGATGGCAAGGAGAGAAATCAGTACATCTTTTCTCATAATCTTATTTAATTGTACAAATTAATTATTTTCTTTTCAGCTGCTCTTCCCGTATATATAAAAGGTAGAGAGACTTTGATAGACCACTTTTTGTCAGTGTAATCGTGTACAAAATTATACATAATCCATGGAGCCATGCGAAATCGCAATGGCCCTTTTCGTGAACCATCGTGTTTTTTTCGTGAATGAAAATACGCCACAAAGGGTGTCCCACATCTCACACTATGGGAAATGTCCATTCAATCCACGGATGGGGGGGGTAAATCCACACCCCTTTCCTTCGTCAGGATCGAGGTCAGGGTCGTCGGGCTCATCCGACGGCAGCGTCGCATAAGAGCTACGCGCGTCCTGCATCAAGCTTTTGAGCGCAGGTTTCGATACATTGAGTACGACCACCTGCCCATTGGAGCCGTAGAGCGACACCGTCTGCTTGAGGGCATTCATGTGGAAGACCCGGTTCTTATTGATGATGTATTTCCGGCCCATCCTGACCAAATTGTTGTGGTCTGGAAACCTCGTCCGAATCTCCCGTTCTATCTCCCCGAGGCAGAAGGGCACCATGATCTTGTTGCCATACAGATTGTGTATTTCCGTGTAGTGGTCATCAGCCTCAAACAGCAAGGCATCATCAAGATTGAGCATATAAATCTCACCACAGAGGATGAGACACATATTGCTTTTGTGTTCCATTTCGTTTACGTTGTTTATTTGTTAGTATCTACTAGATGGTCGTATCTCCTAGTTGTTAATGTTCGTTTTGGTAAGGAAGTAACTCCGTCCCACTGCAAAAATAGAGAAATTCTTACTGCCAAATCTATCATCCCATTCTGCTTTTCGTGAACCACGCGCTTTCCTTCGTGAACGAACGCATAATAGCTTTCCCATCGTGAAAGCATCTACTCAATTCGTGAATATAGTCCGAGGCTGGTTTGCAAGGATCCAATGACTGTTGGAATAGGTGGTTTTGAGACGCAAGAGGGATTTTATGTGAAAAAGTGCGACGAAAATCGGTGGTTATTTTCCTAAATTGTCCTAAAAGATTGTTTGAGCGTCTGCGCACACAATCTCCCGTTACATGGGGGATTCGAGGCGATTTTAGGGTAGGGTAGCGGTTTTTTGCAGAATGTGAAGAAATATTAACGAGCTGGTTTTCAGCCCTATTTTTTACTACCTTTGCATCACGAACATGAAACGAAGGCGCTGCAGGAGCGGTTTTCCTGGATAGAAACGCGCTATGGTGGACACCCCCTTTTGTCGGGTTTTCGGCCAAGTTTCAAAACCTTATTTTATGAAGCAATACAGAAAAGAGACCAAATTAGAGAGCATTGTCTATCAAGTCATCATCACGCTCACCCTCATTGCGCTGCCCGTCTTCGGCCATGCTGCCACGACGGAGCAAGCACTACCCGCCGAGGTAACGGAGACAGCAGGCGATGGAGACGGATTTGACTGGAACAAGCTCATCGATGCCATCGCCCATTTCGAGAGCAAGGGCAACGCCCGCGCCGTAAACGGACAGTATGTGGGCCTGCTGCAGATCTCGCCGGTGCTGGTCCGCGAATGCAACAACATCCTCAAGGCGCGCGGAGAGAGCAAGCGCTACACCCTCAAGGACCGCTACAACGCGGAGAAGTCGCGCGAGATGTTCGCCATCATCCAGTCGCACCACAACCCGTCCAACTCCATCGAACGCGCCATCCGAATCTGGAAGGGTGGCATCGGATACAGCATCCGCAAAACACAAAACTACGTCAACCGCGTGCTTGAGCGCATGGGACTGTAGGCCGCCACTTGTTCTTCGTTGATAGGGTTGAGGGGGATCGCCTATGATTGTTGCGATCCATCCACGGCAAAGAATAACCGCTAAAAATGTGGCGGATTAGGAGGAACTAGAAGAAAGATGAAGCGTCGGTGTTCATTTTTTTACTATTTTTGTTAGGTTTTTGCGCAGAAAATATTACATTTGCATCCGAAACATGGTCTTTCGGACACGCCTTGCGCACTCGTCGGCCTCCGTTTCGCCCCCAACGGGGGGACAACCCAGTTTGTTATCAATGAAAATTCAAAAAATGATCAACTACCGTATCCGTTCCATACGGATGCTTTTTGTCATACTTATGACCCTCGCTGCGGGTGCCCAGATGGCGCATGCAGCCAAGGGCGGACGCTCCGACTTCTACCAAAAATATATGTCGCGACCCTCCGAGGAGCTGATACGCATCGGTAAGGACTACCGCCTCAGGAAGAACAAGCCCGACTCGGCACTGCTCTTCTTCACCATCGTGGCAGGACGCTACACGCCCAACATGAGTGCAGAGGAGAAGAGAGAGGTGGTGGAGGCACTGAACATGAACTACTTCATCTACAGCTTCACCTACCTCAACTATCCCAAGGCTTACGAGAACCTGCTCCGCGCCCACACTATCTCGAAAGAACTGGGCGAAACAAGTGCCGCACTCTACTTCAACCTCGGATCCATGTACCAACTTGTGGCAGGACAGGGAAGACAGTGGAAACTCTACAGCAAGGCCCTGGACTGCTACCGGAAGGGTGTGCGCCTGGCCCTGGCGAAGAAGGATATGCCCACCGCCGACATGGCTTTCACCAACATGACGACGCTCGCCGATGTGGTGGGAGAGTTTGCCAACACGAAGAAGGAGTGGGACCTGTATCGCAAGGCACACACGAAACGCAACACGGAGCACTACAAGTATAACATCACCCTCTACGAAGGCACAAAACTGAAGATAGCAGGACAGCTTCAGAAGGCTGCCGAGGCCTACGGCCGGCTCATCGACATCGTGCCCGATACGGAGCGCAACTGCCGCCGCCGCGCATTGGCATTTGTGGAGGCCGCGGAGGTGCAACGACTCTTGCACCACTTCGACCAAGGACTGGCCCTCGTGGCGGAGGCGGAGAAACTCTATGTCAAATACAAGATTGGCGACGGCATGCAGAGCGTCTATCAGACCTACGCCATCTTCTATGAGGACATGGGGCGCAAGGCCGACTACGATCGCAGCATGTACCGATACTACCAGATCAACGACTCGCTGAAGGCATACTCACTGCCATCCAACGTGTTTAACATGGGTCTCAACGAGAAGGTGATCGAGCTCAACCAGGAGATGGACGGCATGAAGGAGCGTCAGACGCAGCACCGCATCTGGCTCATCGTGGCCGTACTGACTACGCTTTTCTTCGTCATCATCCTGCTCGTCGTGATGCGCGAGAACCGGGAGTTGCGCCGCCGCAACCTCGCTCTCTACCACCGAAGCTTGGAGGTGCTGAAGAGCGATGAAATGGCGGGAAAACAGCGAAAGACTGTCTCTGCACCCGCCGTGGAGGAGAACAATGCGGCTACGGCTTCTTCCAAATACCACCACAGTACGCTCTCCGATGCGGACAAAGACCGTATCGCACAACTCGTGCAGCAGGTCATGGAGCAGACCGAAGTCATCATACAGCCCGACTTCACGGTCGAAAAACTGGCGCAAAACATCAGTACGGGACAAAAGTATGTGTCGCAGGTCATCAACGAGACCTTTGAGTGCAACTTCAACACGCTGCTCGGACGCTACCGCATCCGTGAGGCTTGCCGCCGCTTCAACGATCCGCAACGCTACGGAAGCTATACCATCGAGAGCATCGCAAGGGATCTCGGGTTTAAGTCGCGATCCAATTTTGCCACCACTTTCAAGAAGCATACGGGTCTGAATCCGTCGGAATACCTGCGCCTGGCAAAGGAGAAAAACGGACTTTAATCCAGGATTTCATCTACCTCTGCCGCCTCTTGCTATTTACGGCTATTTTTGCCCGAAAAAAGTATGTTGACTTCATTAGCTGATGAATATAACTTCAGAGGCCTACGAAGTTAACTTCATCGGCTTATGAAGTTATATTCATCGGCCTCTGAAGTTAATATGCTAAAAAGGGGTGAAAAACTGCGTCTTTTGACCCATCAAATAGCTCGGTCTGAGGACTTGTATTTTTACCATGCAATCGCGATTATGATAAATAACAAAATCAAGTGAACATCCATTGCACCACAAATCGAGGCTTTCCACCATTTGCACACCAAATGCACACGATGGAATGATGGGAAAATGAGATTTTTATCGTACATTTGCAGATGTAAATCAGTAATTATTCATTTTCAACCTTTTTACAACAATGATGAACAACGAATTGATCCCCACTCCGATGATGTCTTTCGGAGAGTCTGTCAAGACATGTTTCCAGAAGTATGTCACCTTCAAAGGTCGCGCGCGCCGATCCGAATACTGGTGGTTCTGGCTTCTCAACTTAATTGTCAGTATAGTAACCCTCGTACTCGACTATAAACTGGATATGATCAACATCGAATTTGGCATCGGCGCACTCTCAGGCCTTTATACGCTGATAGTCTTCCTGCCCAGTCTTGCGGTATCCGTACGCCGCCTTCACGACACAGGACACAGCGGTTGGTACTACCTCCTCACCTTCATCCCCATCTTAGGCGCGCTGTTCTTGCTCTACTTCTTTGTCAGCGACTCTGCTCCCGAGGAGAACCGATACGGCAAGAGCCCGAAGTACGCACAGGAGACATTCTAACCTCTAATGACCGTTTTGGGTTACAGCCCAAAACGGTCGAATCGACGCTACGGAGAGTAGTTGCCCCACCCCCTGAGAATAAATCAAAAGACATTGCCATGAACAAGAAAGACCTATTCGTTTATTTACGCGGCCTGCTAACGTTTGTCATTTTCGCATCCGCCATCACCTGGTTTTATTTCCATACAGACCAACTACTATCACCGAGGATGTCGTATATCGTCCATCTAAGCCTATCCATCGGCATTACCATTCTCCTCACAATATCTTTTCTCACTCTTTGCTGGTATCTGCTTGTTACAGTATTCAATAAAGGCCGGAAGTTGACGATGAAAACGCGACTTTTAGTGGCCAGCCTCTGCCTTGTAGGCATATTGCTCCTTCAAGACACATTTGGCATTCCTCTCGGACTGCCCGAACGAATCAGTAGAATAATAAACACCATCTTCGGCAACGGAGTATGACCCCCATCGGATTTCCTTCACCTTTCAAGACATGTATTGGACAAGTATCACAAGACTACTACATCATCTGCGGACCGAGAAGGCGCGGCTGACGATTTGGCTATTCACCAGCGGTATCACCTTTCTGCTGCTCTACTTCTTTTGGGAACCGAAGGTGAGGAGCTTTCCCAAGGAGTTGGTGCGCATTGAGCGAATGGCCGACACCCGCCCTGCTGCGGCACTGCAGGAACTAGAGCGCTACGACACCACGAAATGTATGCCCGGTGCCATCACATACTACCATTTCATCGCATTGAAGACGCGCTACCAGCTGCAACCTGCCTACCGTATCGCCCACGCCGAACTCACCAAACTCGTCATCGACTTGGAATACCTGGACCCCACGCCGGCACAACAGGCCGACCTCTACTACTATGCGAGTAATATGGCGCTCCGAGGTAATGACATAACACAGTCGCAGGGCTATCTCTTCAAGGCATTGGCGCTCTACGAGCGGAACGGCAACACACAGATGGTGGAGCGGTGCTACCAACAGATGGAGCGCATCCTGGAAAAACGAAAGACCATTAAGGCCACTGAACGGACGATGGACGACACCAACAGCTATAACTTTGTAGGCGAAGAACAGCGGTTGCGAAAGGAAAAAATACGGCAGGAGTTGATCACGGGCTTTGTCACACTGCTTCTCGTAGCCCTTATTGTCGGATTCGGACGAATGACAAGGCGATGGAACCGCAGAAAGCGGGCGGAAATGAGGAAATACGCCCGCGTAGTGGTGTCGCTCAGAAGGACAGAGGAGGAGCGGGTGCTGCTGAGACAACAACTGGTAGAGCGCGAGGCACAATTGCGGGAGATGAACGCCCAGAGCCTAATGGAGGATAAGAAACTTGGCCACATCAGGCGTTCTGACGTTTATGGGCGGTTTCATCGTGTGGCGACGAATGGGGCGACGCCAGCCTCGCTGACAACAGACGACTGGCAAAATCTGGCCGATACCATCCACGAGGAATTTCCCCGACTGAACGATGTGCTACGGTCCATCCCCCACCTGAGCGAGATGAACCTCCAAATGTGCCTCCTCGTCAAGGCAGACTTCAAACCTGTGGAGATAGCCCGCATCCTTTGTCGCGACAAGAGTACCATCAACTCGGCACGCCGCCGTCTCTATGAGCGCGTCTTCGACGAGAAAGGAAGTCCCAGCCAGTGGGACGAATTCATCCGCAATATATAGGGGTCCTCAGCCGTAATACCCTCCTACCCTGTCGGGACAACTCCACCAGTCCATGGATCGGATGGACAAAAAAAAAGGAAACGGAATCATGCGTCACGCACCATTCCGTTCCCCACCCAAATGGGTTATCAATTAAATCAAACTATTTCGAACTTAAATTACTTCACCACTACCTTGCGGCCGCCAATCATATAGACGCCCTTGGGAAGTCCCTCCAGCGAGGTGGCGTTGCGGCGGGCAATACGTCCGTCGATCGTCCACACATCCTGTGCGCCCTCCTTGAGGAGCTCGGCAGAAGAAATGCCAGCCTCGGGATCGGAAGCGTCGTAGATGTCGATCTGGTCGAGCATGAGGTAAGTGTAGTTGGCGTGAGCCGTACCACGGAACTTCACGATGACGTAGCGCTCGTTGGTGTAAGGCGTGAGATCGACGGTGAGGGTCTCCCATCCCGAGGTCTTCTTCTCGCTGAGCTTGAACGTCTTGACGTCGTGGTTCACACCGTCAGGTGTCTGGACGACGACCGTCAGGTCAGACTGCTCGCCATTCTCAGAATAGAGATTGAAGCGCACCACCGGCTGGTCCACACCATTGAGTGCCACCTTCGGGAGGTTGAAGCTCGTCTCGTCGCCGGCCTCCACATTGTAGTACTCGGGGAACTCGGGATCGGGAATGGTGTAGGGAGACCAAACGACACCGCCACCATCGTCGTTGGACGAGGCCTTGCCGCTGATCATCCAGGGAGAAGAGTTGCGGCGCGAAGCGTGCTGCTCGTTGCTCTCCGTCCATGCGAAGTTGTTCTGTACCGAACCACCCTCGAAGGTCTCCTTGTAGGGCTGGTTGATGGGCTTTCCTACCACGATGGCGCGGGAAGCCTCCAGTGCGCCATTGCCACCATCGGAACGGGTGAGGGCTGCCACCTGGAAGAGGCCCTGTGAGACACCGTCGTCGGCTACCGACTTGTCAGGATGCCAACCGACCAGGACGTCCGTTGCACCAGGCTGGCTCGTCGTCATGCTGTCGCCGAGGATCGGGCCATCGGGAGTCTCGAGGATCTCGTAGATGGAGACGGAGACATGGTCTGGATCGACAAAACCGTTGTTGGCACCTACGTTGCTGACCTTGTTCCAAGAAGCCTTGATATCATTGACTGCATCGGTGAGATTCACGACCGGCGTCTTGGCCACATCGGCGCCGACGAAGACGCGCATTCTGGCCACACGGCCCGGCTCGTTGCCGTTCTCGGAGTAGGCAATGACCTCATACTCGTGCCATCCAGACTTGTCGATGCTCTTATCGGTCCAGGTGTATTCCTTGCCTGGTTCGCCAAATTTCGTATTGGCATTGCCAATCCACATCACCGACTTGCCGTCGCGCTTGATGACGAAGTAGCCGATGCGTGAGAGCGGCGTACCATTGATGGCCTTGGTCGGCGCAGTGAAGGCGAGGTCGGCAGAGAGCTTGCCCAAACCTGCCGGCGTCACAGTGAAGTTGGAGACGGAATCGGGGGCATCCAGGGCCGCACCATTGTCGATACCGACGAAGTCGATGACGATACGTCCGCTACCAGCTTTCTCAGTATTGTCGTGGAATCCGATGTAGAAGTTGCCGTCCTTGTCCGGGTTGATCTCCATGTTATAGACACGGTCTGGATCGTTGGCGATCACGTTGCTCTCCATGAGCGTGCCGGTCATGCCCTCGGGAGAGGCCGTCTGGCCATACTTCACCTCGAAGGTGTTGAGATATTCAGGAGCAAGGTAGTTGCGAGCCTTCATTCTGACGTTATAGACACGGCCCGGCTTGAGATGGACGGGCGGCGTGAAGAGCCAGTCGTCGTTGCCACTCTCGTTGTTGTACGGGCCAATGACCATACGGATGCCACCAGCATTGAAGTAGCCCCAGGTCACACCGTCGCCATTGACGTCGTTGGCAGAGAAGATGTCAAACTCACTGCGCGTGTAGAAATCCGTCTCCCAGTTGGGCTCAATGGCGTCGCCAATGATGACTGCCTTGGCGTCGGCTGACTGACTTCTCATACCCTTGGCCACGGCGCGAACGGAATAGACATAGCTATGGAGCGTACCAGCACCGAGGTCGTCGGTGTAGTTGGTAGCGGTCAAACCAGTTGCCACGACGGTAGTGTCGCGTCCGACGATGCGCTCCAGGTCGTAGGTCAGATCGCCCATCGGACCAGCATGGAGGGTCGTCGTCGGTGCGGTCCATGAGACCTTGGCCTTGTAGCCATCAGCGACAGCCTTGACATTGGTCGGTGCGAGCGGAATGTCCCAACCCATCCAGTGAGAGACATTCTCCTTAGGAGAATCGCCATCGGCATTGCTAAGCACGACGCTGAAGGTATAGAGCTCGTTCTCAGTGGTCTTCACCTTGACGGAAACATCCTGACCCGGACGTGAGGTGCCCTCGGCAGACGGCGTGAAGGTAGCCGTCGGGCGGTTGCTCATCACCTTGTAGCGGACATCACCATGGAGGATATCGCCAGCATAGGTGGTATTAGGAATGGTGAAGGAGATGGTGGCTGTGGCACCGTCGGCCGACGGGTCGCAGGTGACACCCTCCACGGCCAAGTTGTCAGCACGCTCCGGTGCGCCGTCGTTGGCCTCGGGCTGTGCCATCACCATACCCTGCACCTGTGCGAGGGTTCCATCGAGGAGCGTGGCCTTACCCGTATTGAGGTCCACGGTGTAAAGACCACCCTGGGCCTGGTTGTCGATGCAGTACCAGTAGAAGGTATCATCACGCTGGTCGATCTCACCCGACTGGCCGTAGTACTGACCCATGAGATTGGTCAGCGTGAGGCCCGTGGCACCCACGAGCGTCTCTTCGCCAGTAGATTTGTTGACCTTGTAAAGCTTGCCGTCCATACCGATAGCATAGAGCTGGCCTGCCTTGGTGATACCAATGGCGACGAAAGCCTGGGAGGCCGGACCAATCGTGGTGCGCTGGCAGGTCTCGTAATCGACTGTACCCCACTCCAGGGAGTTGCCGTCGGCAGAGTAGAACACACCATAGACCGTGCCGTCGGCAGCCTGGGCTGTCTCCGTGGCGGCGAGGTAGAGGTAGTCCATGCCAGCATCGAAGCTGCTGGTCTCGCCCGTAGAGAGGTCTGTGTTGCTCAGATAGAGGAACACATAGCCCTCATCAATATACTGCATATTGAGGTATGCGCCGTAGAGGTGGCCGTTCTTGGCCTGCACACCGTTGGTGGCGACATTGATGGTCTCGCCCGTAGAGGCAAGGACGCTGAAGGCGACGGGCTTCTGTGCCGTCATCGTATAGTAGCCATAGGGACCGTAGGTGGTCTCATTCCAGCCTGCCTTGTAGATCAGGTTGCACCAGAACTGGGCAGCCTTGCCTGCCTTCAGCGGATCGGTGACCTCGGGAGCCTTGGCGATGAAACGCGAGGCGCTGGGCAGCTGCGGCGTGCGAACCTTCAGACGCATCTGCTGTGAGAGCAGCGGATAGACGAGGCGCGCCTCTGCCGGAGTGCGAACTACGCCCTTGGTGTCCTGTGCCAGCACGGCCGATGGAACGAGCAGTGCGGCAAGGGCTATGGGGATGAATTTCTTTTTCATATCGATAGATATTGTTGATTCTTGACTGAGTTGTGGAACGACTGCTGAAAGACGAGAAAGGAGATGGGCGGGACGGGCGGACCACTGTCCTTCCGTCCCGCGTCAGGTCCCAAACTTATCTATATAACATCTGCTTATGAAGTCATGTTGGTCTTTCTACGCGCGTTCCTTTTATATATAAGGATCGTATTAGCGAATAATGCGCTTGCTCACCTTGCCACCCTGGCGGACGATGGTCACGCCACCCTTGACGGGCTGGCTGAGACGACGGCCCTGCAGGTCGAAGTACTCGGCGGACTCGCAGTTCTCGGTGACACCTGCCGACTCGATGCCTACGATGTCGGTAGCCTTGATCCAGACGATGTCGGATCCGTGCTCCACGTCACCGCCGTAATAGACGCTCTGGAGACCGAGACGGTCATACTGTTGCTCGTCGAAGTAGTAGAAGAACGCCTTCGTGTCGTTGTTGGAGAAGAAGTAGTAGCCATCAGAGAAACTGTAGGGCACCTCCTTCATATCCTTCTCCAGGCCCTCATAGACGACCGGGGAGAACGTGTAGATGGTGTTCTCGTCGTTGAGATACAGACGGTAGAAGAGTTTGTTGCTGTTGAGCGACTCGTTCTGCATTCCCTTCGGGATGAGGTCGAACTGCACCAGACCTGATCCGCCATTTTCCTCAATACCCCACCAGTCGCGGAGGACGGGAGGAATCGGTGTTGACTCCTGCTCCACGAAACGCTTATAGACGGGGTCGTCATAGTTGTGGAGGAAGAAAATCTCGTTGGGACGCACGCTGAGGAGCATGGAAGTGCCCTCGTCGCTGGTCAGCGTCATATTGGTGGGGTCATAGGCGAAGCTCATCTCGCTCTGCTCCTCGTAGGAGCGGTTGAAGAACGTCACACCCGAATACTCCGAGGTCTCGGTGACGATGGAGTAGCTGGCCGGCTTCATCCAGAAGTGGTAGCACTGAAGCTCGTCGGCACCGGCATACTGCGGCTGGAAGACCACCTTGCCGTCCTTGATCTCACCCTTCATCCAAGAAGTGGTATCGCCCGGGTTCTGGACATAGAAGTCGTTGCCCACGGCTGCAGCGAGCGTCATCTGACGCACGGTGCTGATCTCCTGCGTCACGGAGTTCATCTTAGAGGTCTCCAGGGAGAAGACCTGGGGCTCCACGCCATCGGGCAGCTGAGCCGCCTTCTCGTTGAACGGCTCCATGCGGGTGAAACCGTCGCTGTAGCCGACCCACTCGCCAAGACCGTTGGTCAAGCAGAGCATGTGTGCCGGATAGCGCGTATCCTCGAAGTGATCCTCTTCCTCCATGGCGAGGACGCCGTTCTCGAGCGTGAAATATATATCGCCGTCGGGCTGGCCATTGACCGAGTCGGGAATCCATCCGTAGGTGCTTTCGTCCAGGCGCGCCATCTTGTACCATGACGCATAATAGACCTGTCCGTTGTTCTCATAGATAGGCTGCGGCGTGTGGGCCACATAGTATCCGTCCGAAACCTTGTCGAGCTTGAGCCACGACAGGGTGGAAAGGGTGTTGAACGGCTCGTAGATGTAGATGCAACCGTCGTCGCCCTCAACATAGCGGCCCACGGCATACTCGTAGGTGTCAGCCTGCACACCCGACTGCGTGTTGCGGAAGGCGAAGCCATTGCGGAGCAAACGGTTGTGATCGACACCAGCAGGCTGCTCGTAGCGGATGTAGTCCTGCAGGCCACCGCCCTTGAGCGGCATGTTGGCAGGTGTTGAGCGGAACGTACCCTGGTCTGCGGGCTGCAAGACGGCGGTCTGGGCGTTGTCGCGGACAGGCGCACTCTGGGTGGTCACGGTCTGGGCGAAGAGCGGAGCCGCGGCCAAAAGTGATATAAAGGTGAAAAGTTTTCTCATAGCGAAATTGTTGAAAAGAATCTGTTTAGATATCGGTGAATGTTTCCTTGTACGAACCCGCTCCCATTGGTATCGGGAAGAAGCTCTTTGGAAGGAAGGCGGGCGGCGGATTGTCTCCGCCCGCCTTGTCCCCCTTTCGGGGTGATGTATTGTTTGCGTCGCGCTGCCTTCCCTCCCGCTGGGGCGGACTGCTTTGGTCCGCCCCGTTGGTGTGGAAGGGCGCGCCCATCATCATTAGGCAATCATCGGAATGGGCGCGTCCGTGCTGCAGCTACGCTGTGATAGATTTCGTACTTACTTGCGCACTACCTTGTGGCCGTTCTCGATGACGATGCCCTTGTAGTTCTTGCCGACACGCTGGCCAGCGAGGTTGTAGCGCGTGAGGTTGGCGTCCTCACCATTGACCGTGGCAGCGTCGATGCCGTCGTCGGTAGTCTTGGTGAACGTCTTCTCGGCGATGTCAGACACTCCGTCGTAGCGGTAAGCGATGGCGCGGACTACGGTCGTATGGCTGATCGTGATCGGGCTGACGTAGTAGAGCGTCTCCTCGGCCTCCTTGTCAGGATCGGAACCGTCGAGCGTGTAGTAGATCTCGTCGGCCTCATTGTCCGGAACGATGCTCACCTTGGTGCTGTTGACAAAGACGTCGTCGCCCTGGATCTCCGGCGTACCTACTGAGAGGCGCAGTTTGGCCACAAACATGTCTTTCTCGCCTCTGTACCAACCACCAACGTCGTGGTACTCCTTCGGATCCTCTTTCCAGTAGTAGGCAAAGCCCTTAGAGTTGTCGAGCGCGATGCGGTTGTCGCCCTCACCGGCGTAGAAGTATGCGATGCCGTCCTCGTCCGTCTCCTTGACAACCTTCACACGCTTGAGCATGATGAAGTCGCCCTTGTGCTCACCATTTTCGATCTCGTCCCAGTAGGCGGTCGTGAAGTGATAGTCGAAGTCACCGAAGTGGTTGATCACAGTGATGTCGTCCATGTTGGTCTCGCCCTCGATGTCGTAGGCCTGGAGGAAACCATTGTTGTAGTCGATCTTCACGCGAACCGTACCGTAGTACTCATAGTTCATGGCAAGCGACTGCTTCGTGGTCCAGTGGAGAGCGCTCTCGCCGTCGCGGATGATCCAGCTCTTGCCGTAGTTGGCAGTGAAGGGAGCGATGGCGCGGTTGAGCTTCAGGATAGCATAGGGGATGTCCTTCTTGCCTGCGATGGCCTCCTCGATGGTCGTCTCCTGCCATTCGACGGCGGGACGCTTCGTGAAGGTCTTCTCCACCATCACGCTGGCGAGCTCATCGCGCTCGGCGAGGGCCTTGACAGTCGTGGTCTCGGTGATGATGAACGGCTTGGTGTAGAGCGGAGACAGCGTGGTCGGGTTGCTACCGTCGAGCGTGTAGTGGATGGTCGTGCCCGGCTCAGAGCTCATCTTGATGGTGGTGTAGTCGGTGAAGTACTCGTCACCCTCGATCGTGGGAGCTGCGGGAGCAGCATAGTGGATGAGTGCCTCGGTGACACGGGTGGTGGCGGCGCAGCCATTGGCACCCGGAGCGTAGTACCAGAGGTTCATGTCATACTCCTGACCGTGCTTCAGACCGAAGTCGGCACCATTGGTGATCTCGAAGGTATAGTTGACCTGTCCGTCCTTGACCACGGCCTTATAGACACCGTTGGCAACGCTGGCGGTAAGGTTCTCGATGCGTACGAGGTCGCCAGGATAGTCGGCGATCAGAGAAGGCTGGATGGTGATGGGGCGCTGCTCGTAGCTACCGTCGTGGTTGCTGCTGAAATCGCCCTCGGTGACGACCACGTTGACGAAGCCACCGTTGTAGTTGACGTCACCCTTGATGGTGCCGTTGAGCGTGGCGCCGATCTTGAAGCTGACGTCGGCGTTGTTGGAAGTCACGTTGATGGCCTTGTTGCCCTCGCGGATGATATAGGTGAGTGCGCCATTGACGGTCTCGCCATAGGCTACCAGTGCGTCAGTCAGGCGGATGGTGACACCCGTCAGGCTCTGCTTACCCTCATGGATCTGTGCGATGGTCGTCTCGCCCTCGGTCTGCTTGACAAAGGTCTTCTCGGCCACGTCGCTGCTGATGCCGTTGCGGACACCAATAGCCTTGACGACGGTGGTCTGAACGACAGAGAACGGCTTCGTGTACTGCGGAGAATCCAGACCCGGCGTGGTGCCGTCGGTGGTGTAGCGAACCTCGTCGTCCTCCTGCTCGGGCATGATGATGACCTGAGAGCGGTCGGTGAACGGCGTGGTACCCGTGATCGTCGGAGCAGCGGGCTTGTTGATGTCGGCCTTGGTGAAGGTTACCTCGGCGATCTCGCTCGGAGCGCCATTGCGCACATACATAGCCTTGACGGTCGTCGTCTCAGTGATGTTGAACGGACCTGTGTATTCGATAGACTCCGGTGTGGGGTTGGTGCCGTCGAGCGTGTAGAAGATCTGGTCGGTCAAACCCTCGGAAGTGATGGTCACCGAGGTGAAATCCAGGAACGGATTGTCGCCGTCGATGTTCGGGGCCTTCATCGTATAGCTGCGCTTCGTGATGGTCTTTGAGGTCACAGTGCTGCTCACACCGTCCTTGACGGCGATGGCCTGCACGCGGGTCGTCTCGGTAATGGTGAACGGACCCGTATATTTGGGAGAAGCGTCCGTCGGGATACTCCAGTCGGTCGTATAGTAGATGTCAGCACCCTCCTCGGCCGTGATGCTCACGGTCGTCTGGTCGTCGAAGAAAGACTCAGAGTCGATGGTCGGCGGAGTGACGCTCACGCCACCAGCACCTGTGGTATAGACATCGAGGGCCTTCATGCGGCAGTCGGTCTGAATGGTAAGTGTGACGCTGGGATGGACCTCTTCGGTCGGCGACTGCCAGTTCCAGTTGTTCTTGAAACCATCGATAAAATCCTTGTCGTCATTGATGCGGGTGAAAGGCTCGGGGTCTCCCCACTGAACACCCGTGAACATCATAGGGATGTACACAATGTCAGAGCCCGTAATCGTGATGGTTGTACCGGGCTCAAATTCCCAACATGTTGCGACGGCACCATCAGGGGTTATTGCCTCCCAGGTACCCTTAGAGCGCGTGAGCGTAATGCCACCTTTGGTCAGCACATTGGTCTCACTCGCATCAGTGGTAGCAGCAAAGGAAACCTTTGAGTACTCACTGTCCTTGTTCCAATCATACTTCTCTGCCCATATCGCCGAACAGACGAATGTAAGCAGGAGCATCCACATGAAGCGTAGCTTTTTGTTCATAATAGTTGTTGTTACTTGGTTACAGACTTAGGCTTCTCGTCCTGATTGCTGGAACGGTCGGCCCGGCCCTTATTTAATAATGTATAGGTCACTATCTTGAGGTAGGTCACACGGACTGAACTTTTTCGGGGGCTGGCGGAGGCGCGATGCTGATTCATCGCGCCTCGGTTCGCCACCCATTCAAGTAGTCTTCTAATTCATTCGTCTGTGTTTCCTATAATATTTCTCTTCGATTTTCTGTTGCAAATGTACGATATAATTTTGAATCGGGCCTCCAGAAAAAGGTCTGCTGTTGCTCTAATTCCCGAAAATAGACCCTAAAACATGCGAAAATGCCCATTTCATCGTGTTTGCCCCTTGTTTCTATTGCCACAATACGAACAACCACCATCACTACGGAGCGCACAGCGACAAATGACTCGAACGTCGAAACATGGAACTACCGACAGCAGAAATCACCCCTCCAAACCACCTCACCCGCACTCTTTAGCACATGGTAAGCTCGCAAAGACACACGATAATCCATACTGCTGCACAAAGAAAGCAAATGAAAAACTTGCCTGTTCGCAATTTAAATCCTATATTTGCAGCAGAAAGAGAAAGGACATGAGAACTCGTCATGATTATATCACACTCCTACGCCAGTATGCCAAGGCCAAGGCCGAGGTATACGGTATCATGAAAATTGGCATCTTCGGATCTGTGGCACGCAACGAACAGACTGAGGATAGCGATGTGGATATTTGTGTAGAAATATCAAAGCCAGACCTTTTCACGATGGTCCACATTAAGGATGAGCTACAAGAGTTGTTTGAACGGCCAGTGGACATCGTGAGACTTAGAAGCAACATGAACCCCATACTCTTCCAACAAATCCAAAGAGACGGAATCTATGTATGACATCGAATACTTTGTCATAACCCAAATAGTATTTCAAACATACAACTCGCAATAAAAACGCGGGGCGTTTTTCAGAGAATTATCTGAAGAACGCCCCGCACTTGTTTTCATAATGTTTTAGCGTACCACTACCTTGGAGGTCTCAGATCCCACACGGACGAGGTACATGCCCGCGGGAAGGGCGATGCAGGTCGTCCCGGCAGGACAAAGGCGGGTAAGGACCGTCTGACCCGACAGGGTGAGGACGGTGGCCTCGGCCTCACAGGGAGCGGTGAGGACAACACCACCTGCTACGGGCAAGACCGAGACCTCTGATCCGAGGACCGGACGGACGCAGGTGATAGGACCACGAACCACCATCAGGTCGGAGGGTGCGGAGGCGACAATGTCCTTGAGGTCGCCATGGCGGTAGCGGAGACCCGTCACGCGGTAGGCCACCTCGTGGCCCTCGCCGAAGTTGGGGTTGTTCATCACCACCGACTGGGTCTCGGCGTCGGACGTATGGAGCGATGCGGTGACAACGCTCACGGTCTCGCCTGCCTTCAGATCCTGCGTGATGCGGATGTAGTCGATAAGGAAGGGATAGTAGTTGTTGCTATAGAACGTGAGCGACTCCTTCTTGGAGCAGCACGGAAGCGTGACCGTCTCCTCGACAAATCCACCGGCGGGGAAGCGGATGCCGGCATAGCAAGCCGGACTGGCACCCTGGATGACGAGCCAGTCGTCCTCCTGTCCCCAAGCACGCACGGTGACGTTACACTCTCCGTCGTTGTTACTCAGGTCGATGACGGGCGTACTGATGGCACCCGCAATCTGGCCTTCCTGGCCCGTGGCAGCCATTCCGCCGAGCCAGCCCTCGACCCACTGCAGGCTCGAAGCCTTCCAGCCGGCAATGTGCGTAAGGTCGTCGATGGCACGATAGCCACCCGTGTATTCGCCATGCTCGATGAAACCATCGGCAATGTCGCTCTCCTTGAACTCCGACTTCACGAGCGAGAAGTCCTCATAGAGCATCTCGAAGCCCAGCGTGTCCTCGGCAAGGGTGTTCTTCTGCACCTGCTCCACACGGTACATGTCCACCTTCTTATGGCTCGTCCAGCGGGCCGTGTAGCAAGAATCGGTCACGTCGACAGCCTCGAGCACGGTGGGCTGGCTGACGGTATAGACCTCCACCTCGGCAGAAGCCGCTGAGGTGAACTCTGCGTTGCGCGCGCGTACATTATAATAATAGTCGCGGTCGGGATCGAGGCCGCTGACGGCGTAGGTGACGTGATCCTCGTCTTCACCCAGCGCACGCGCCTCGACCACCTCGTCCTGCAGACGGTAGTCGAGCGTCGGGGGCGCAGGATAGGCATAGCGGAGGTCGGAGATCAATACTCGCGACTCGTCGCCATCGGCGGGGAAATACTCCAATCGGAAGGAATAGACCTTGTCAAACATCTGGATGGCGGGAGAAAGGTCGTAGGTCAGACCTGCCCGCAGATCCTCTTCGGCCAATTCGGCGAAGTCGATCCAAGCAAAGGCGTAGAGACCGTAGTCGGTGTCGGCATAGAGCTGGACGTAGCTGCCGTATGGCACTTCCTCCTGGTCTGCCTCCTGCTTGATCCAGAACGTGGTCGCCGAGAGGCCCTGGTCGCAATGCGGCAGGTCGATGTAGTCGCCCGCGTCGCGCAGGATGAGGGCCCGCGTGCCGTCGGGTCCACCATCGGAGAGGTGCGGACGGGAAGCGTCGGTCCAGTGGAAGTTCCAGCCCTCGGGGTAGTGAGGATTGGCAGCATCGATCACGCCGTCGGCATCGGCCTGCACCTGCGAGAAGTCGCCACTGCCCTTCACCTCGCCCTCGCCCGCGGTCTTGCTATAGACGGAGAGCAAATACTCCGTGGCCGTCGGCGTGGGCGTCCATTCGGCGGTGAAGCCATACTCCGTGGCGTCGCCCGGCTCGAAGGCCTCGGGAGCGGCTATCGACTTAGTGACCCGCTCGACGTGGATATCGTCGATGAGGATCGTGGTCTCGGTATTGGCCATAAACTGAAAGCCCGTGGCCTCGAAAGCCCCCTTGTCGGAGGTGAAGGTAAAGGTCTGCCATTCACGGGTCAGGTCGTAGTGGCGACGCTCGTAGTCGATCAGGTCCTTGCGAGAGAGAAAGATCAGGTCGAGGGCCTTCGCTCCTTCCGTGGCCGAGGCCTCGGCTCCGAGACGGGCACGGAACGTCAGTGTCACCTCGCCCGCCATGTTGCCGGCCGGGGTGTTGAGAAACCAGCCGTCCCTGATGGCAATAGCGCCACCAGCGGCATAGAGGCCCTCGCCGCCCCAAGGCCGGTCGGCGAGTTCGCTACTGTACGGACGCAGGAGGGAGGGATTCTCGAAGTCGCCCAGGTCGTTGACCAGTTTCTTGCCATCGGGCTGGTCTTCGGATCCGGCCGTAAGACCCGAGAAGTCTTCGTCGATGAGCACCGTGGCCTGCTTGGTGTCGTCGCTCTCGGACTGGGCAGCAGCCTTCACAGGTCCCTGGGACAGGAAATGCAGTCCTGGGGACAGCGGACTTGCAGTCTGCGCCACGGCGTTCGTCGCACCCAGCGACGAGGCGGCGAGCAGCGCAGCCATCAATAGTTGTCTGTTCGTCATCATGATTTGTTGTTTTATAGATATATTGATTTCTTTATTTCTTCATATTAAAGGGACAAGCAAGTGGTCAAAATGGTAAATTTGGACACAAAGCAACCCTTTCCCTTCTTACGCCCCACTGCCGACAATGAAGCCGAGAAGAGGGATGGTTTATAATTTATGCAAAGTTAAACAAATCGTTCCATAAAACAAAAATATGGGCAAAAGAACTAAGCAACATCTTGAAACTTTCGGAATATAAGGCCCTTCACTTAGCTTCTAAGACCCCATTCCCTCACACCTTATCCAGGTTTTATATATGACAAAAAATGTCTTATTCCCCCCCCCCATTTTACTCTACAAAAGGTTAAATTTGCATAACGAAAGGCAGATTTGAGCAAATTTATTTGGAGGTACGAGAAGGAATGCGTAACTTTGTGACGTGTTTTTTTAGTGGTTAATTTAGTTTTAGTAAGTAGAAGGCCTAAGCTGATGTGAATCAGTTTAGGTTTTTTTTATCACTTTTCTTTGCAGCATCACCCCATTCTCGCTCGCTTTTTGTACCTTTGCACACGATAATAGTGCTACTGGCGGCCCATGGTAGGCCGTGAGGGCACATAGGGTATGAAGCCCAAACAATCGACTGAAGCCAAAACACATCAAAAAAGAGAATATACCTATGAGAATGAGAAAAATCATGATGGGTCTCGCTCTGCTCGCCACGATAAGCGCTGGCGCCCAGGAGCTGACCTCCGGTATTGACCGCAACAACATGAACTTGAAGGTGAAGCCAGGCAATGACTTCTACGAGTATGCTGCTGGTGGCTGGATGAAGAGCCATCCGCTGGACGCTGAGCACGCCGACAACGGCGCGTTCACCGACCTCTTCGAACTGTCGCAGGAGCAGGTGCGGGGCTTGATCCTCGGCTATGCCGACGGCAAGCAGCCGCAGGGATCGCTCGGACAGAAGATCGGATCACTCTACCGACTGGCCATGGACTCCGTGCGCCGCAACCGTGAGGGCGCGAAGCCCATCCAGCCCGTGCTCCAGCGCGTGGCTGCCGTGAAGAACGTAGCCGAATACCAACGTCTGGCTGCCGAGCTGGACCGCCGCGGCCAGGCCTCGATGCTCTTCGGAATAGGCGTGGGCGCTGACCTCCGCGACGCCAAGAACAACATCGTCTCCATCGGACAGGGAGGCATGGGACTGGGCACCCGCGACTACTACCTCAACGACGACGCACAGACGAAGCGCGTGCGCGAGGCCTACCGCGCCTATATCGTCGAGGTGCTGCGTCTGGCTGGATACGACGAGGCCACGGCACAGAAGAAGATGGAAGCCACAATGGCCATCGAGACAAGACTGGCCCGCGTGGCCTACGACCAGGTGAAGCTCCGCGACATCTCGGCCAACTACCACAAGATGACCTACGCGCAGTTCTGCGACGAGTTCCCGGGCATCGACTGGGGCAACACCTTCCTGCTGGGCGGATTCCCCCACTTCGAATACATCGACGTGTCGCAGCCGGAGCCCATCCATGAGGTGGAGAAGATCCTGGCTGACACGCCGCTCGACGACCTGAAGTCGTATATGGAGGCACGCGTCGTCACGTCGGCCTCCGGACTGCTGAGCGACGACTTCCGCGCCGCACAGTTCCGCCTCTCCAGCACGATGACGGGTCTGCAGCAGGACAAGCCGCGCTGGAAGCGTGCTGTCAGCCTGGTCAACGGCTGCATGGGCATGGCTCTGGGCAAGATGTATGTGGAGAAATACTTCCCCGAGTCGTCGAAGGAGCGCATGGTGGACCTCGTACACCGCCTGCAGGACGCCCTGGCACAGCGCATCGACGAGAGCACCTGGATGAGCCAGGAGACCAAGGAGAAGGCCAAGGACAAACTCCGCAGCTTCATCATCAAGATCGGCTACCCCGACAAGTGGAAGAACTACGACGGCATGAAGGTCGATGAGAGCCTGTCGCTCTACGACAACGTGGCGGCCATCTCCGACTGGGAGACCTGCGACGTCCTCAGCGAGAAGGTGGGCAAGCCCGTGGACAAGATGGAGTGGCAGATGACGCCGCAGACCATCAACGCCTACTACAACCCCACGACCAACGAGATCTGCTTCCCGGCAGCCATCCTCCAGCCGCCCTTCTTCGACCCGAAGGCCGACGATGCGGCCAACCTGGGTGCTATCGGTGGCGTGATCGGCCACGAGATGAGCCACGGTTTCGACGATCAGGGAGCACAGTTTGACAAGGACGGCAACCAGAACGACTGGTGGACGGCAGAGGACAAGGCCAACTTCAACGCCCGCACCAAGGTGCTCGCCGACTACTTCTCGACCGTAGAGGCCGTTCCGGGCCGCAAGATCAACGGCCAGCTGACGCTCGGCGAGAACATCGGCGACAACGGCGGTCTCAACATCGCCTTCCGTGCCCTGCAGAACACGCTCAAGGTGCAGGACCTCGGCGTGAAGGACGGTTTCACGCCGGAGCAGCGCTTCTTCCTCTCTTGGGCCCGCGTATGGGCTTCCAACATGCGTCCGGAGTATATCGAGATGATCATCACCACCGATCCTCACTCCCCGAGCAGCGCGCGCGTCAACGCAGCCCTGCCCCACATCGACGCTTGGTACAAGGCCTTCAACGTCAAGAAGGGCCAGAAGCTCTTCATCCCGGCAAACAAGCGTGCACGCATCTGGTAATAGTCCACGGTGCGAAACAAGCATAGTGAATGAATAGCGAGGAGCTGCCCGTACATCGTCTGGGCAGCTCCTTCTAATATATATTAAATAAGGAGAAAATGAACCAAAGACTTCTCATAGCCCTGGCTATAGCCGCCGCGCTCGCCGCCTGCTCGGGCGGGAAGAGCGGCAAGGGCGATGACGGTTCGCAACCCATCCCAACCGACACGAACGCCACGCCACAGCCTACCAGCGTGGTGGAGACGGAGCGAATAGACCAAGGCGACGCAATGGTGCAGGCTCGCAACCGCAACGCGGCGGGATTTCAGACCGACATGGCCAGTCGCACCGTCACGGTGACACAGCCCTGCTTTGCCACGGCAGACCCTGCGCGCCTCGACATGCTCCCACCTACGCCCGACGAGGCCTCGCGGCGCGACACGTCGCTGATACAGGAACTCAACACGGGGACCGTCTTCATCCTACGCCCGGGTGACAAGGGCGTGGTCGAGGGAACAGAGAAGACCAAGCTGCTCGTCCGCTTCCAGGGAGGTCCGCTATGGGTCTGGCGGTCGGACGTGGCATCCTAGGCACGCGAAAGCAAAGGGCATAAAAACATCACCTCGGAAGGGGGTGATGGATACGATGGAAAAGGCGAAAGGGGCAAAGCCTCTGCTCTACCGCCTCACGGTGATGTGGAAGCAATGCTGGTTTTGCTCAAAGATCACCACACAGTCGCCACGGCTGCGAAACTCGTCGATAAGGATGGCGAGAATGCGGGCCATTTCCGCATTACTCACGGGCTTGCCCTCCGTGGAGAGGCGATTGAAGCGCGTGTAGCTGAGGTCGAAGGTGGTGGCGTAGAGGTGGGAGGAGTTGCGTGCAGCGTTGCCATTGACCCTGCGGAGCGAGGTCACGTCGGCCTCCGTGCGGAGCAAGGAGGTGACGATGATGCGGTGGGGACGGTAGCCCTCGCGGCGGAGGATGTACTGGAAGCCCTCGCCCAAGTCCTCCAGGAGCGACCGTGCGCCCTTGGTCAGATAGGGCACGGAGTGGGTGAGCGGATCGACAAGGTAGAGCTGGCAGCTCCTCACCTTCTTGAGGTGGCGCGTCTTGCGGCGAGCCTCCTTGCGATTCTTAATGGGACGGCTGATACCGAAGCGGCGGGCCGACTCCAGCTGCTCGCCGTTGAGGTCAGCGAAATGATACTCCCGCGGCACCCTCACCGCGTCGTCGCGAAACGTCTGTCCCGCTCCACCCCCGGCCACGTCCCGATGGCTCGCACAGGATGCCGCCGTGGCGGCAAAGACCAGAGCGAGGATCGCGTCGCGCAGGAAGTGGTGCCTGCGGCGTGGGCCACGGGGGATTTCGAGACGGGCCATGGCCGTGCGCTACTTGAAGTAGTAGAGGAAGGTGGCAATGCCCTCCAGGGCCGGTTTGCGCTCGCCTTCAATCTCAATCTTAAACTTCACGCCGGCCTTGCAGATACCACGCAGGTTCTCGATGCTGTCGAGCGAGACCACGAGGCGCACGCGGCTTCCGACCTTGACGGGCTTGCCGAAGCGCATCTTGTCCATGCCATAGTTGACGAGCATGGAGATATTGCGCACCTCGAGCACCTGGGCCCACATATAGGGCAGGAGCGAGAGCGTGAGATAACCGTGGGCGATGGTGCACCCATAAGGACTCTCCTTGGCCGCGCGGTCGGTATCGACGTGGATCCACTGGTGGTCGAGCGTGGCATCGGCGAAGAGGTTGATGCGGTCCTGATCGACGAGAAGCCAGTCGGACTCGCCGAGCTTCTTGCCAAGGTAGGAGGCAAATTCGTCGTAGGACGAAACGATGAGTTGATTCATGTGTCTTGATTCTATGAGATGAGTGGGCTTAGGCGTTGCCCTCCTGTCTGTTCTTGGGCTTGCGACCGCGCTTCTTGGGCGTGGTGTCGATGGCGCGCTTCTCCAGTTCCTCCACGCGATACTGACGCGGGGTTTTCCCGACAAAGCGGTAGAAGGCCGCGTAGAAGCTCTGGCGGTTGCTGAAGCCGACCATGGCGGAGATATCCTCGATGTTGGTCTTCTGGTAGCGACGGTCCACCATCAGCGACATGGCTTCCTCCACGCGGTAGCCGTTGACCAGTTCGGTGTAGTTCTTGTGGAACCGGTTGTTGACCACGGCGGAGATGTAGCGCGTGTTCGTCCCAAGGTCCTGCGCCAGCTGGCGGGCGGAGTAGTTCTTGTCGCGGTAGCATTTCTCCACGACGATCTTCTGGATGACCTTTCTCTGAAGTTCGTCCATCACTTCTGGGCTCACCGTGGTACGATAGGCGGCCGGACGCTGCTGCTTGTTTTCTGTAATATTATACTTTGACATGGCTTGCTATGGTTATCTATCTGTCTGATTACATTTTCTTTGTTGCGGCGTGGGACGTAGCCCTCACCTCGACATCGGTTAATAGGCACACGCCGTTGGGGATGCAAATGTAGCGATTTTTGCCGACATTACGCGTTAATTATTGGTAATTTTCTCTACTTTTTCGTCTGTTGCTTGCTTTTCCCCTGTCTTGGCCGTTCGTGCCTTCGGCTTGGCGGCCTCTTTGCCGTCAACTTTCTCGTCTTCTTTCTCCTCTTTCTTGTCGCCTACTTCCTCGGCATCGGCCTCCACAGTCTCGCGGGAGCGGATAAGTTCGTCCATGGCGCGGTAGGTGTAGGCCGCGCGGTCCTTGACGGCCATGGTCTTGAAGCGTTCCAGCAGGTCCATGAGTTTCTGCACGGCCGCCTGGTAGGTCTCGGGCGTGATGCGGGCCGCCAGTCGGGCCGCGTCCTCTCCATTGAAGGCGAAGTGGCGCACGAGCATGTCGCCCACGTAGCGCCGCTGGGCGTCGGTGAGTTCGGCGAGCTGGTCCGTGAGCGGACCGCCAGCACGATGGATGGTGAAAACGAGCTTGTCGGGCTCGCCGCCACGCTGGCCGTGGAGGTAGAGGCGGTCGTAGTCGAACCAACAGTCGCAGAAGCCGTCCTCGGCAAGCTTCTGGAGCTCCGAACGGGCGGGGTCGAGCACGCGGCGGCAGAAGTCGGGAAACTTCTTGTAGTTCTTCTCCAGCCGAAGCATCTTGCGAAACTCCAGCGGGTCGATGACGGCCTTGCCCTTGTCGAGCCACGAGGCGATGAACATGTAGATGCGCTGCGTGTAGCGGTTCTTACACGCGAAGACGATCTGCTTGCCCAGGCGGTGGTAGCCGAAATCGAATGAGACGAGGCGCTCGGCCACGGTACGGTCGATCTTGAGGATGGCATACTTCGAGTAGCTGTTGTCCTCGGGGATATAGACGTCGCAGAGGTTGGTCGCCTTGGTATATTTGCGGCCCTCCTGCGTCTTGTAGGGTATCTCCACGGGGATGGAGGCGAGCATCTTCAGCGAGTTGCGCAGCTGCGGGTAGTGGCTCGGACTGACCCCCAGCTCCTTGAACGGCATCTTGATGGGCATGCGGCCGTCCTCATCGAGCTCGTCGCTGCGGAAGATATCGAGCTGGCGCGAGGTGCCGCCGTTGAGCATTCCCTGCAGGATGTTCTGCAGGCTCTCGACGATGCTCACGAGGATGCGCACCTGCACCTGGCTGTAGTCGTGGCGCATCATCGTCACGGCAATGGGCTGCAGGAGCCACGTCTCCTCCGCTATCGGGATGAGGTCGTGGCTGATGTCGCGCTTGACGTCGGCCTTCTTGGCCTTGGCGCCGCGCTTCGTGGTTTTCGCCGACGGCCTGCGAGAGCCGCCGCTGGGGGTTTCCTCCCCTGCCTTCTTCTCTGTCATGGGGGCAAAGATAATAAGTTTTTACGTTTCCGCCAAATCTTTTTGTCGGTTCTTTTTCGTTTTTCACTACCAAGCGCGGTTTGGACAGCCCCAAAACGAACCCCTACTAAAACAAAAACGTTAAACGTTAAATGTTAAAAACGCAAGTTTGCAAATATTCCACACCATCGTAGGACGGGACCCCAAAAGACATCAAACAATTATTTTCCTAAAAAATATTTGCTCATTCCAAAGTTATTGCCTAACTTTGTCCACGCCTGCAGCAGAAGACCGCTGCGCAAGCAGACGCCGCAGGAAGGCGGCGAGACACGAGAACAAAACCGAAATAAAAAATAACTAAAAGCAAATGGCAAACAATTTTTTGGCTACGGCTAACCGCGTGGCCGCTCATCTGGGCAAGGCCCCGAAGGACTTCACCAAGGAAGATATCATTCGCGTCGTGCAGGATTTCGACATCCGCATGGTCAATCTGATGTACCCCGGCGGCGACGGACGACTGAAGACGCTCAACTTCATGCTCAACTCCGCCGATTATCTCAACACCATCCTCACCTGTGGTGAGCGCGTGGACGGCAGCTCGCTTTTCTCCTCCATCGAGGCAGCCAGCAGCGACCTCTACGTGATGCCGGTCTTCCGCACGGCCTTCATCGACCCGTTCCAGGAGATCCCGACACTCTGCCTGCTCTGCGACTACTTCGACCGCGACGGCCAGCCGCTGGCCTCCGCACCGGAGCATACGCTCAGAAAGGCCATGCAGGCCTTCCACAAAGTCACGGGCATGGAATTCCAGGCCATGGGCGAGCTGGAGTACTACGTCATCAAAGCCAACGACCCCTCCTTCCCCGCCACGGACCAGAAGGGCTACCACGAGACGGCTCCCTTCGCCAAGGCCAACGACTTCCGTACGCGCTGCATGAAGCTCATCGCCGAGTGTGGCGGCCGCATCAAGTACGGCCACTCCGAGGTGGGCAACTTCACCAAGGACGGCCTCTGCTATGAGCAGAACGAGATCGAGTTCCTCCCCGTGCCAGCAGATGAGTGCGCCTACGAGCTGCTCGTGGCCAAGTGGATCATCCGCAACCTCGGCCACCAGGAGGGCTACAACATCACATTCTCGCCGAAGATCATCGTCGGCAAGGCCGGCAGCGGCATGCACATCCACATGAGAATCATGAAGGACGGCCGCAACATGATGCTCACCCCGGAGCGCACGCTCTCCGTGGAGGCCCGCAAGGCCATCGCAGGCATGATGGACCTGGCACAGAGCATCACCGCCTTCGGCAACAAGAACCCGATGTCATGGCTGCGCCTCGTGCCGCACCAGGAGGCCCCGACGAACATCTGCTGGGGCATGTCCAACCGCTCCGTGCTCGTGCGCGTGCCGCTGGGATGGACCTCGGGCCGCGACATGTGCATGGAGGCCAACCCCAACGAGCCCCACGTGGAGCGCGACTACACCTCCAAGCAGACCGTGGAGATGCGCTCTCCGGACGGATCGG
>ULMB01008690.1_pt1 | contig 37794 bp, 27 predicted proteins | sample 1951571 | NCBI WGS metagenome assembly ULMB01 (sample SAMEA4835542, study PRJEB28245) | human gut metagenome | biome: gut microbiome; material: fecal sample | place: Denmark | collected 2008 | reverse complement strand
ATAGAGGTTGTTTTAAATGAAAGAGCCGTGGCCCCCACCAGGGAGAGGTCAGGTAAAAGAAAACAATACTCCAGCTAAAATTGAAAGCCAATTGTATCCACCACAACCCTATAGCCCGTTGCAGATTCTTTCCCTGTATACGCCCCAAGGCTATTCCCATCAAAACATAAAGAATCGTCCATACAACAGGAAAAACAAGAGCCGGAGGAGTCAGCACAGACTTTTCCAATGTCGGATACCAATCTGCCAGAGCCGTTTTCTGAAAAAGGCTCGCAGAAAATCCTGTTACCAGACAAATAGCAACAGGCCAAATATATTGAAGCCATTTTTTCATAGATGCAAATATATCATTCTTGTATGGAAATAACAAGTTATAAGCTTTTACAATCTTCTGTTTTTCTCATCACCTTACAAATATGGTTATTTTTTTCATGAAATGCCCGAATTTCAGAAGTTATTTTTATCTTTGAAGCCATAACTAAAAGACACACATTTGCATGAAGAAAATCCTCGCTACCCTGGCAGCATGCCTGATTGTACTGGGCATGCATGCACAAATCTCCCAAGAGGCCTATAAAACATGGCATCAAAACAAATATTCCATGTTCATTCATTTTGGCCTTTATTCTGAATTGGGGGGCGTGTGGGAAGGAAAACCTGTCACACGCGGATACAGTGAACAAATCCAGTCATTTGCCGGAATTTTCAGCGACTGGTACGGAGATACTGCCTTGCGTTTCAATCCCACAGCTTTCAATGCCGACTCCATTGTAGCTTTGGCAAAAGAGGCTGGAATGAAATCCATCGTCATTACAACCAAACATCACGATGGATTCTGTATGTTCCATACGGCAACAACTGATTTCAATTCATACGATGCAACTCCCGCTAAACGGGACTTTGTCAAGGAACTGGCTGATGCCTGCCAGCGGGGAGGAGTTCGCCTGGGATTATATTACTCCATCATTGACTGGCATTATCCTTACGGCCATCCGATTTCCAGCCACAACTGTGATTTCGTTACACCGGAACATCATGAATTCTCCAAACAACAGGTAACCGAACTGTTAACCAACTATGGTCCTATTTCCGAACTTTGGTTCGACATGGGTTCCAATACTCCCGAACAAAGCCGGGAACTTTACCAGCTGGTTCACAAACTGCAACCCGACTGTATGGTCAGCGGTCGAGTCGGTAACGACCAGTATGACTTTGCTGTCATGGCCGACAATGCCTATCCGGAAGGAGCCTTACAATGTCCCTGGCAAAGTGCCGCATCCATGTTTGATGAAACGTGGAGTTACCGTTCGTGGCAAAAACGCGGAGATGTACATGAAAAAGCCATGGAAAAACTACGCAGCTTGATTAATGTTGTTTCCCACGGAGGCAATTTCCTGTTAAATATAGGTCCGAAAGGTGACGGCTCTGTCGTTCCGTTCGAAAAAGAAGTTCTCTGTGAAATCGGTGCCTGGCTCAAAGAAAACGGAGATGCCATCTACGGCACAGAAGCGTCCCCTTTCCGTGAACAGTTTGAATGGGGTACCATCACCCGAAAAGGGAAACGCCTGAATCTGATCCTTTCCGGAACTTACCCGGCTGACGGACACATCCGTCTGAATATTCCGGAAAGAACTTTGGAAAAAGGAGACGGAAAACTGGCAACCTACATTCAGCGTGGAAATGAAATCGACATTACCCTCCCGGCATCAGCTTACAACGGAGAGACGATCCATGTTCTGACTCTTGATTTTGACCAGCCGGTAGAACCACGCCCAACCAATATCATTACCGGTATTACGACTCTTACTGCTGCCAATGCAACTCCCAACTACAGCTATTCCTGCTTTGATTACTACAGCAACTACCGAAGCACCGTAAGCTACAGCTGGAACATTCAACAGAATCTTCTGAAGCAAATGGATCTGATCTATACAGAACAAGAAGTAGGAAAAACCATTGATCTGACTGTTGATGGAACAACTTATTCTGTCAAACTCGACAAAGGTAATACCCGCTCACTCCAGACTGGAGGAGTCACCTGGGGCAAACGTTATCTTTGCGGACCAGGAAGCGGACTGTTTGACGCACCTTCTGTTCTGAAGACAGACCTTCAGAATCCACCAGCCAGAGGACAGCAATGGAAGGAAACAACTCAGGAACAGGATGAATTTCCAGCGAATATTCTGGAAACCTATTTCGTCATGCAGGAAATAGAATCTTCCCGTGCTCAAAAATATCTGATCGAAATAGGCGCCGGAAATGGTGTAGAAGTCTATCTTAACGGCCGTTCCATTTTGAAACATCTGAACCCATACCGTTGTACATTCCGTACCGAACAGGTCCTTCTTCCGCTGGAAAAAGGAAAGAACCAGATCGTCTTGAGGCTCTACAACCGTTTTGAAAAAAAGACAGGTTATCTGCTTCGTCCGGCAAAGGAACAGAAAGTATACCGCCAGGAGTTCAATCTTCCAGAAGCTGTCAGCGGTAAATCTCATACTCTGACTGTCAGACAACAGGGATTACCCTCACAGCACACAGATACAGAATTGTCTAACTTACGGATCCGTCCCCGGAAGATCGCTCTCTAAACCCGGTCTTCTGATAACAGCAGACGGAAGATTCCTACTCCTTAATATACAGGAAATGGAACCTTCCGTCTATTCGTTTTTTACGTTTATACCAGCGTCCGTCACTTATCTTCTTCCCAGGCGTTGTACATGAATCGAAGCGACCACTACAATAACTAATATTCCCAATAAAAACAGATCAAAGCATACTGACACTACCCCAGCCCATGCTTTTTCCAATTGCATGGCACGGCAAAGCAGAAGCAATGATAAGAACATCAGCCCGATCAGCAAAGTCAGAACCCTTGCATAGCGGCATTTCATGAAATTCTGCATCTGTTCCGTTTCAGGATGCATCACGACCGGCAAGTTAATGAACCGGGGATAACGGGAAGCCCACAAACACAGCAAGGTTATCAATACCCCGAATCCTCCAAAAACCAAATAAGAAAAAGAATCTCCCCAGGCATCAGCATGAAGCCCCGCATCAAAATGAACAGGGACAGGCCGGTCTGAATCCCCAAAGAAAGCTATCGACAACAATGCGATCAGCAAGATTAAAAATATTCCGCCCACTTCCATCATCCGGTCTATCCCTTCCACAGCAACCGACTTTTCTGATGAACTGCGTTGCAGAAAATGTAACTTAAATCGTATGAAACTCATCACGTAATCCTTTCTTAAATCTGTTTTAAACACCTTTTGAATCCGTTTTATCTTCCGCTTTCCGGGATTTCTTCATTCGCCCGCTTTTCTTCAATGCCTCTGCCAGGATCCACTGAATCTGCCCGTTCGTCGAACGGAATTCATCGGCGGCCCATGCTTCTATGGCATCCATCATCTCCGAATCAATGCGAAGCACAAAACTTTTCGTCGGTTCTTTCTTTGCCATATCAATGATTCAATGTTCCCGAATTGATAACAGGCTGGGCAGGTTCATCTGCACACAATACGACCAGCAGATTGCTGACCATCGCTGCTTTCTTCTCTTCATCCAGTTCCACAATCTCATCTGTATCCAGCCGGTCCAAGGCCATTTTTACCATAGAAACAGCACCTTCAACAATCTTCTCACGGGCACTGATAATGGCACTGGCCTGCTGACGGCGAAGCATGACTGCTGCAATTTCCGGAGCATAAGCCAGATAATTGATACGTGCTTCCATCACCTCCATGCCGGCCATAGCCAACCGTTCATTCAGTTTCTGTACCAACTGTTCATTCACTTCCTCTCCTCCGTTACGCAAGGTAAGTTCATTCTCCCCTCCTTCATTATTATCATATGCATATAAACCAGCCACCTGGCGCAAAGCCGCATCACTCTGTACCCGCACAAAGTCTTCAAAAGCCTTCATTCGTCCGGCTACAGAAGCACCGGCCTCATTCGATTTGCTGGCCATGGTTTGTGAATCAATTTCAAACAAAGCCTTATAAGTATCCTTCAACCGCCAGACCAGAACCAGACCGATCAGAATAGGATTACCCACCTTATCGTTCACTTTAATAGGTTCCACGTTCAGATTACGGGCCCGAAGTGATACCTTCTTGGCCTCCAGAAAAGGATTCACCCAATAGAACCCTGTACGGCGGAATGTTCCTTTATATTCTCCGAAGAAAACCATCACACGGGCTTCATTGGGTTCCAGCTGCTTGACTCCTGCCCATATAAAAAAGGTAAGAATCAGTCCGACTACTCCCAGAATATAGGCCATTGCCCCTAAAACATCACCAAAAAAGAAGGAAGCGACAGACAAGGCTGTTAAGATCAAGTTCAAAAACAAAAAGGCAAATCCATTACCTACAAATCCCTTAAATTCAAATTCCTGTGTTTTCATAAAAAGAAATATTTGATATTATTTTGATATTACAAATATAGTCGTTTCTTCAATATGGAATACACCATTTCCCTATGTTTTTCAACATAAGCGTGCCAAAGGTTCTTCACAAATCTCCTTTTATTTCCCTATAATCATTTTTTTTGATTTACATCAACAAAACAACATAAAAATAGACATTTATGCTATAAAACATATTTCGTAACTAAAAAAGCCCTATCTTTGCAGCGTAATCAAAAGGAAACAAGTTCTAGAACTTAACTAAACAGAGAATAATTATAAGGTTAGATTAAAGGTTAGATTAAAAAGTTTCCCAAAGGCTTACCGCGAGGTACGCCGGAGGATTTAGAAAAAAGTTTTCAGGTATTAATTAAAAAAAGAAAGGGTAACAACATGAAAAAATTAAAAAACATTTTCAACAAGATCTCTAAGGCTGATCCCATGATCTGGGGTTATGTAATGCTGAACGAACGTTCTGGCAAATAAGAGAGATCACCCATGCTGACTTGCAAAAGTCAGCTTACATGTAACGAACTGACAGAGCACAAAAGCTTTTGTATATAGATCCTACGACACGAATCCACGAATTATGCCTCCATAAAGAGGCTGATTCGTGGATTCTGTTGTTTTTTCATTATCTTTGTCGGGAAAGAAAATTAGCACATGACACGTACTCCGATCGATACAGACAATCCTGAATTCCAGAACGCATTGCGTCTGATTCAGTATACCCGCCAGTCCGTTTTTCTCACAGGAAAAGCCGGAACAGGAAAGTCTACCTTTCTGAAGCACGTATGTCAAGTCACCAAAAAGAAATATGTAGTTCTGGCTCCTACCGGAATTGCAGCCATCAATGCAGGAGGAAGTACCCTCCACAGTTTCTTCAAACTGCCGTTCCATCCCTTACTGCCCGATGATCCGAATTTCAGTCTGAAAGGAGGAAAACTGCATAGTTTTCTGAAATATTCGGCCGACCATCGCAAGTTGCTTAACAACATTGAACTCGTCATTATTGATGAGATTTCCATGGTACGGGCCGATATCATTGATTTCATTGATAAGGTTCTGCGGGTTTACTCCCATAATATGCGTGAACCCTTTGGCGGCAAACAACTGCTGCTTGTCGGTGATGCATTCCAGCTGGAACCGGTCGTAAAAAGCGATGAACGTGAGATTATCAACCGCTTTTATCCCAACCCTTACTTCTTTTCGGCACGGGTATTCCAGGAAATGGAACTGGTAGCCATCGAACTGACGAAAGTGTACAGACAGACGGATCGTGTATTCGTCAGTGTACTCGACCATATCCGGACCAATACTGCCGGTGCAGCCGATCTCCAGCTATTGAACACCCGGTTCAATGCTCCCGTAAAGAACAGTGAAAACGACATGTATATCACCCTCGCCACACGCCGCGATACGGTGGACTATATCAATGAGCAGAAACTCGCTTCCCTGTCGGGCGATCCGGTCACACTCACCGGAGAAATCCATGGAGAGTTTCCCGAAAGTAGCCTTCCCACCCTGATGGAACTGACCGTCAAACCGGGAGCACAGATCATCTTCATCAAGAACGATCCGGAACGGCGGTGGGTAAACGGTACCATCGGTACCATCTCTGGCATGGACAGTGAAGGAACAATCTATGTGATCACGGAAAGCGGACAGGAAGTCGACGTCCATCAGGAAAGCTGGCGAAACATCCGCTACCGCTACAACGAAGAAGAAAAGAAAATCGAAGAAGAGGAACTGGGAACATTCACCCAATACCCTGTCCGGCTGGCCTGGGCCATCACTGTACACAAAAGCCAGGGACTTACCTTCAGCCGGGTCATTATCGATTTCACCGGAGGAGTCTTCGCAGGCGGACAAGCTTATGTGGCGCTCAGCCGGTGTACCTCCCTGGAAGGCATCTGCCTGAAACGGGAAATCACCCGGGGAGATATCTTCGTACGTCCTGAAATCGTTTCCTTCGCCCAGCGCTTCAATAATCAGGCTGTCATCGAACGGGCACTGAAACAGGCACAGGCCGACGAACTGTATGCCGCTTCGGTCAAGGCTTTCAACCTGGGTGACTTCACCTCCTTTCTCGACCGCTTCTTCAAGGCCATTCACAGCCGTTATGATATTGAGAAACCACTCATCCAGCGATTCATCCGCCGGAAACTCAACCTCATCAATACGCTGAAAGAAGAAAACCGAAGGCTGAAAGAGGCCATGAATGCCCAGAAAAAGAATCTGGAAAAATATGCCCATGAATATTACCTGATGGGAAACGAGTGCATCACCAAGGCACACGACGTACGCGCTGCCCTGGCCAATTACGATAAAGCCCTTGAACTCTATCCCGAATATACCGATGCCTGGGTACGCAAGGGAGTCACCCTCTTCGATGATGACCGGATCAGCGAAGCCGAAGAATGCCTCAACCAGGCTGTTGCCCTGCGCCCCTCAGAATTCAAGCCGGTCTACAACCGCGGCAAGCTTCGCCTGCACACCGGTGACACCGAAGGAGCCCTGCGCGATCTTGACAAGGCAACTTCTCTCAAACCCCGCCATGCCGGAGCACACGAATGTTTCGCTGATGCCCTGATGGCTGCCGGAAAAGAGAGTGAAGCCGCCCTGCATTACCGCCTGGCAGAAGAACTGAGAAAAAACAAGAACAACTAAAAAACTGTATAGCCATGATACTCAAATTCTATGACAAAAACAACAACCCCGATGATATCCAGCGCGTTATAGACATTCTCAACGACGGAGGAATCATCATCTATCCCACCGATACAATGTATGCCATCGGATGCCACGCCCTGAAAGAACGGCCAATTGAACGCATCTGCAAACTGAAAAAAATAGACCCGCGCAAACATAACCTGTCCATTATTTGTTATGACCTAAGCAACATCAGCGAATATGCACGCGTCAACAACGCCACATTCAAACTGATGAAGCGCTGCCTTCCCGGCCCGTTCACCTTCATTCTGAATGCCGACAGCCGGTTGCCGAAAATCTTCCGCAACCGCAAGGAAGTAGGAATCCGGGTACCCGACAACAACATTATCCGTGAGATATGCCGCAGTCTGGACGCACCGATCCTTACAACTACCCTGCCGCGTGAAGAACATGAAGATATTGAATATGTGACCGATCCGGAACTGATTGACGAAAAGTTCGGAGAAGAAGTAGATCTGGTTATCGACGGAGGTATTGGAGGAATCGAACCGTCCACAGTGATTGACTGCTGTGACGACGAGCCCGAAATCATCCGTCAGGGGAAAGGAATACTGGAAGAATAAAATCATTAATCCAATAAAAATAAACCATTATGCTGTTAACATTACTTGATGCTGCAACCAAAGCATCTTCCATGGTCGATATTCCCAAGATTATCGACAAACTGGTTGAATGGGGAATCAACGTAGGAAAAGACCTCATCGGTGCCATTCTTATTTACATCATCGGACGCTTCATCATCCGGCAGATCAGCCGGCTGGTAACCAAAATTCTTGAAAAGCGCAAGCTGGAAATCAGTGTACAGACTTTCCTGAAAAGCTTGCTGAGCATTCTGCTTAACCTGATTCTGGCCTTTGCCATCGTAAGTCGTCTGGGTGTTGAAACCACCAGCTTCGCTGCTATCCTGGCCTCTGCCGGTGTGGCAATCGGTATGGCTCTGTCCGGCAACCTCTCCAACTTTGCAGGAGGACTGATCATTCTGGTGTTCAAACCCTTTAAGGTTGGTGACTATATTGACGGACAAGGCGCCAGCGGTACGGTAAAGGAAATCCAGATTTTCCACACCATTCTTTCCACCGTGGACAACCGGATCATTTATGTGCCCAACGGTTCCCTGAGCAGCAATGCCATTACTAATTACAGCAAGCAGGAAACCCGACGTGCCGAATGGGTATTCGGTGTGGAATACGGAGAAGATTACGAACGCGTCAAAGCCGTACTGGAACGCATCATTGCAGCCGACGAACGTATCCTGCAGACTCCGGCCCCGTTCATCGGTCTCGGATCTCTGTCTGCCAGCAGCGTTGACATCAAGGTACGTGTATGGACCAAGACTGCCGACTACTGGGATGTCATGTTCGATATGAACCGCATTGTCTACGCCACCTTCAACAAGGAAGGTATCGGCTTCCCGTTCCCGCAGCTCACTGTTCATCAGGCGCAAGACTAAATTCATCCGTCGGATCTTTCCGGTCCGATTCACTCTTCAAGAGGCTGTCTCAAAGTAAGACCTGAGACAGCCTCTTTTTCCGCGTTTCCGCCCTACGCTTCCTTCTTCCGCTGCGCGATGCGCTGGTTGTAGGCCGCCTGCGTGTCGGCTATCAGCTTGTTCACCGAGGTGACGAAGGCCTATCCGGCACTATACAGTTCGACCAAAAAGGTAAAGAAAGGCGTGATATCTATTATTTACTTTGAAGAGTTTCATTATCTTTGTTGCCAAAATATAAATTCAGCTTATGAAAGAAGAACTATATATTAAATGTGCGGAAGAGTTAGTCACGTCACACGAGCAAACGAGAGCAGGTTTTATAGAAGCTGCTTTAGCCAAAAATTATAAGGCTAAACCTTATATTGAACAAGCCAAAACCTTAAAAAGTTTGGCTTCTTGTGTGTCTACCCCTGCCGAACTGTTGAATATTCCAGAAATTCGGAATTGTTTGCTTACCGCTTCCGGATTGTCAGATAAGTCATTGAAATATTTTACGGAAGAGGATAAGGACGAAGCAATCAAGAAACTGATTTCTGAATTTCTTGAGCCTACAGGTGCGACATTCGTGGACGAACTGGTATATCGCTTTTTGCTCATAAAGGGAGATAGCCTTGGTGGTTCCATGCGTAATTATGTAGGATTGATTGCACAAATGAAACTTATCCGCAAACTGCTGTCGCTCCTTTCCATGCAAAAGATTTCCTTTATGGTTCTTTTCAAAAATGATAAAAAGGAAAACAAATGGCAATCTTTGGATTACGAGCATATTTTTGATAAAGCAGACGAAGTGGCGGCTATCCAATGGAATAACAAGCAAGGAAGCCGCATATTGTTCTTCAATGCAACAATCCCTCTTGTTAAAAACAATATAGACATTTGCCTGTACCAAGGCGGTATAGAAGATTTTGACAGCGGCAATATTGTTAAAAAGGATGATAAAGCCATCCTGCTGGGTGAATTGAAAGGAGGTATTGACCCTGCCGGAGCGGACGAACATTGGAAAACGGGTAGTTCCGCATTGGAACGTATACGGGAGGCATTCGCAGGGCATTCCATCAAAACCTCTTTCATAGCTGCCGCCATTGAAAAGAAAATGGCTACCGAAATCTATACCCAACTACAGGACGGCACGTTGCAGAATGCTGCAAACCTGACCGTGGATGGTCAGTTGACAGCTTATTGCAACTGGATGATTAATCTCTAAAAAGGGACGTATATGCAAGATTTATTTCCTGATTTAGAAGTCGTGGATACAAAAGGATGGCATGTCGCAGACTTTTCTGCCGATAATTGCAATCCGCAATCCGCACGTACAGCCATAGAAGAGAAGTATTGGCCGATTACGGAGATTACAGACCGTTTTAACAGGCAAAGTGTCAGTTACCAATTAAGTAAAAAGGACTGTCTGCACAGGTGGTTAAAATACAAGGAAGGGTTTTCTGCCAGCCTTGTGAAGATGCTTCTTGATGATTTCGGTTTGAAGAAAGGCGATATCGTGGCAGACCCTTTCATGGGGTCGGGCACAACCGCTTTGGTTTCCATCCTGAATGGGTATAATAGCATTGGCTTTGATATTTTGCCTATGTCTCAAATAGCGATTAAAGCCAAAACTTTGATTTATGAATACGACTTGACGGAACTGCAACGGATGCTGGATGAAATCGCCCTATTGGATGTTCCCCAAGGCTATAGTAAGAAAACGCCTGAAATCAGTATAACAAAAGATGGATATCCGGCAATGACTGCGCACGAACTGGCCTACTACAAAGAACATTTCTCGAAATCGGCATATTCCGATGAAGCCCGAACCTTACTCGAGCTGTGTACGCTTAACTCTTTGGAGCGTATAAGTTATTCAGCTAAAGATGGTCAATATCTCCGATGGGATTGGCGTTGCCCCAAAATCATAGAAGCGTCAAAGGCAAGGGAAGAAACCGGGAGAAAACCTTTTGTCGTGAAACTTGACAAAGGAGAACTGCCCTCTTTGAAGCAAGCCCTTTCCGAAGAGTTGAGCTTTGTAATAAAGGACATCAAAGAATTGCAGCAAAATGAGAAGAAATCGTTTGATGCCAAGTGTAATTTCATTGAAGGAAGTGCCTTGTTTGAACTTCCCAAAATAGAAGACGACACAATCAGTGCTGTCATATCTTCACCGCCTTATTGCAACCGTTACGACTATACCCGTACATATGCCATGGAACTGGCCTATTTAGGTATAACAGAAAACGGTATCAGGCAATTGCGCCAGAATCTGCTTTCATGCACCGTGGAAAACAAACCTAAGACGGAACAACTGAAAGCGTTCTATTCCCACATAGGACGGGAGGATGCGTATAACCGAACAATGGAAGTTATTCGGAACAACAATGCTTTACAGGAAATCAACCAGGCACTCAGACAACGCAATGCCAGCGGTGAAATAAACAACAAAGGGGTGCTAAAAATGGTAGAAGGCTATTTTACAGAATTGACTTTTTTGTTCGCAGAGTTATACCGCGTATGCAAGCCAGGTGCCCATGTGGCGTTTGTCAATGATAACGTAAGATATGCAGGAGAAGTCATTCCCGTAGATTACCTGACTACGAACTTGGCGGAACAATTGGGTTTCAAACCTATAAAGATTTATACCTTGCGGCAACAGAAAGGGAACAGCAGCCAGCAAATGAAAAAATACGGTCGTGTCGCTTTGAGGAAAAGTATCACGATATGGCAGAAATAACTTTCTTGCCGCAACGCCTGTCCGTCGGCTGAGCCTTGCAGCATAATAAAAGAGGCTGTCTCAAAATAAATTGCAAAAGTAAAACTCTTATAGATTATAAGTAAGCCTATCTCTGCTTTTTATTTTAAGACTTCAGCCTCTTCAATACAAGAGCCACATCACTTTATTGCTCCAATAACAAAAAAATCTACCTCAAAGTATAATTTGTTCAGATTTTATTTATATTTTAGAATTCCTGTAACAACCTAAAGAGATGTAGAGTATGATGGGAAAAGAATTTACTGTCAATTTAATCTATATATCAAGGATTTGTCTTTTGGCTTGCCTATTCCTTTTATCCAGTTGTCGGCAAGAGACATCTCTTGATGTTTTGCAATGTGAAGTGTTGTCTTCAATAGAACAATATCCGGATTCTTCTTATTTCAAGGAAATATCCTGTATGTATTATCAAAATAACAGACTATATCTTTTCGACAAAAGCCGGGGTGATGTAGCCGTTAATGATTTCTCAGAAAATTTGTTTTATACCATAGGCAAGATTGGGCAAGGTCCTACTGAGGTAGCTGCTCCTGCTGGATTTTCAGTACTCCCCGACGGTAATGTGGCCTTATTGGATGGAGGTAGTCTGAGTCTGAAAATTTATAATAAGTCTGGTTTTGTTACATCTTATGATGTTCCATCTGGAAGTGATAACCGCTTTTTTACCGAAGGGAACCAAACTTATCTGACGCTGGCAACTGACACATCCTGCTATGTAAAGGCCTCTTCATCCTGGAAACGTGGTACAATTGAAGGGCTTGAACTGCATGGAAGTTCATTGCATATAACAGATGATCCGGGCATGAACATCATCCGTAACAGACGTCATCTGGTGAAAGGAGAAGGGTGTTTATATGCAGTATCTTCAAGTTATCCTGTCGTTGAAAGGTATGAATTGGGCAGTGAAAAATTATTGGAGACATTTGATCTGTCTGGAATTGATTGTATCGGTACGATTTGGTCCTTCATTGTCAGAAACACATCATCCCCTAAAAGCTTTTACGTTTTCTTGCAAGATGTATATTATGCAAATGGAAAGCTTTACATATTATATGCGGATTGGGAGAACCAATACTCAGTCAATCATATTCTGGTACTGGAAACAAAAGGTGGATTAACTCCAGTTTATATTTATAAGTTACCAGGAACCATCTATGATTCTTTTGCCGTAAATGATAATTTAATTTATGCCATGAATCATGAAAAGAATGAGATACAAACAATTAAGCCTCTTATTTCTCATTAGCGGAATAATTACAAGCTGAATCTGAAAATTTTGAGTACTTTAGGAGCCGGATTATCCAAAACAATTCCGAGACTGAGACGTATGCATAAATTATATGCCTTTCTATTACTGGTGTTCATGCTTTCCCTGTCCGCCTTTTCCCAAGAACAGAAAATCAACCGGGAGATTAGCGGAAAAGTCGTCATGGACCCGGGAGACGGTAAACAGGAAAGCGTGGAATATGCCAATATTTCATTGCTGTCATTGCCCGATTCCACTTTCCTTGCCGGTACAACCAGCGACAAAGAAGGAAAATTCTCCCTGCGCCTGCACTGCGATCTGTCTCAGAAATACCTGCTGAAAACGTCGTTTACGGGATGCCTTCCTGTCTGGCAGGAAATATCAGGAACAGCCTATGCCATCCAGGCCGGCACAATCCGGCTGAAGGAAGACGTAAAAACACTGAATGAGGTGGTAGTGACAGCCCTCGTACAGCCCGTAGAACAGAAAAAAGATACGACCATATTCAATGCCGAAGCATACAAACTTCCCGAAGGAGCCTATCTGGAAGCACTGATCCGACGCATCCCCGGTTTAAGTTACGACCCGAAAACCAAGTCAATTGAATACAAAGGTGAAAAGATCAGTGAAATAACCGTCAACGGAAAAGAGTTTTTCAAGGGCAACACCCGTGTGCCTCTGGAGAACCTGCCCGCCAGTTTCGTCAGCCGTCTCAAGGTGTATGACAAGGCGACAGAGGAAGAAGAGATGACCGGAGTAAAAGGCAGCCAGAAAAATTATGTACTGGACCTTCAGACCAAAAAAGCCGTCAATGGCACGCTGATGGCAGGTCTGGAAGGAGGATACGGCAGCAAGAATAAATACGATGCCAGAGCACAAATATTCCAGTTCAAGGAAAACGGCGAGAACATCGGGCTGGTAGGCCGTTTCGGGAACCGCAACTTTACCTCAGTATACGACGGAAACAGAGCCGGAAATGTCGGTGGAAACATCTCCAGAAAAATAGGAGATGATATCCAGGTTTCAGCCAACATCGGCTACAATCATTCAAAGACCGGAGACCGGTCCACTTCACGCAATGAGCTGTATATGACTTCCCAGAACCAGTACGGAATTTCCGAACGGACACTGGAAAACCTTCAAAACGGTTTCTCTTCTTCCCTGAACCTGATGTGGAATCTCAACAAGCAGACCATGCTCCGTGTAGCAGGAGGCGGAAATATGAGCTGGTCGGAAAACATGTCAGACACCCATTCAGCCAAATTCAGCGAAAATCCCAACCTCGACCTGCTGCATCCGTTCCAGGGATTTGAACAGACCAGCCGCGACATCCGGATGAATGAAACCTGGCAAAAAAACTCCAATAAGTTGCAGAACAAGGCATATAACCTCTACGCCAGCATGATCCACCAGTTCAGCGAAGAAGGAAACAGCCTGGGAATCTCTTACTCACTGTATCGGAACAGACAGGACAACGATGCTTACAAAACCTTCAGCACAACGTTCTATCAGTTGCAGGATATCAGCGGACGGGACTCCACAGACCTGCAACATCAATACCAGGACTCCCCCGGACAATCAGGCAACCATGAAATCAGAGCGGATTATACCTGGCGGATCACGAAAAAGAACAACCTGCAGTTCTCATACGCATGGGGACTCCAGAATGAAAAGGAAATGCAGAGTACCTACGATTTATCCGGTAATGACCCTTTTCTGATTGACAGTCTGAGCAACCACCGCAACAGCCGCACGATCAAGCATGCTTTCTCCCTGAACTACTCTCATGACGGAGAAAACTGGAAAGCATACGGCGGACTGACCGGAACATTGCAGCGGAGAAGCCTGAACCAGGATGACGGAAAACAGATCATAGACACCACAGGATATTCTTTCGAGTGGATGCCCACCTTCTTTGTCCAATACAACAAGAATGATTATGACCTGAGCATCCGCTACAACGGAAGTACCCGGCAGCCGTCCCTGTATGACCTGATGGCTCCCACTGTGTATTACTCGGCTGTGTACATCAGCAGAAGCAATCCCAATCTGAAAGCAACCTACCAGCATTATCTGAACCTCTCGTTCAGCAATTATACGAAAGGAATTTCCGCTTATGTTACATGCAGTCAGGAACTGAACGGAATTACCCAGGCCACCCTGTACAATCCTCAGACGGGAGGTCAGGAAACCTACCCTGTCAACATCAACGGAAACTGGAACGTGATGGGCAACTCCAACTATGAACGACGGATCGGCAACTTCAAGCTGGCAGGCCGGGCGGGAGGCAACTACAGTCATAATGTGGGACTGATCAACGAGGACGGCGGTAAAGAACTGAAAAAAAGCGTAACACATACTTCCGGCATCAATGCCTTCGTCGGGGTATCCTATCTGCCCTCGTGGGGAAACATTGACCTCAACGGCACATGGGACTTCCAGCATTTCAGAAACTCTCTGAACACACTGCAGGGAAGCAATACCTATACCCGTGACTATACCATCAATTCGCTGGTCTCAGCCCAGCTTCCGTTTCATTTCCAACTGGATTCCGATTTCACCTACCTGATCCGCAGCGGAAGCTATGTGGACAGCAAAGAACAGAACGAAGCGTTATGGAACCTGACCCTGACCTGGAAGTTTGCCAAGGAACGGCGTGCAGAACTATCCGCAACCTGGACCGACATCCTGAACCAGCGCAAAAGCCTGCAACGCTCGGCAAGTTCCAGCGGCTTCTATGAAAGTTATGCCGAACAGTTGCGCAGTTATTTCCTGATCTCACTCAGATACAAGTTTAACCGGATGAACTGACAGGAACAGACAAACGCTTAATAAAAAGACGAACAGCGGGTGCATCGCTAAAAGTGATGCACCCGCTGTCTGTATATCACGCCCTTTCCGGCAGTTCTTACTTGCGGTCAGCCTTCAGACGATCAGCCATAGCCTTGGCCAGTTCCTTAGCCTGAGCATAGTTGTCCTGCTTCATGGCCTGCTTCATTTCCACCGGATTGCCTACCAGTTCAAACTTCAGCTTCTCGGCAAACTCGCCCAGTTTCTTCACGGCAGCGCTTGCCCAGGTATATGAACCGAAGTAACCCATCACACGATTCTTCATTTCACGGGCAGCCACCTTGCTGAGCAGTGACTCCATTTCCGGATACAGGTGCATGTTGTAAGTAGTACATCCCACAATCAGACCTTTGTATTTGAAGATATCAGCCAGGATATAAGAATGGTGCGTATGAGAAACATTGTGCAGCACGATGTTGCGGATGCCCTGTGCGCTCAGTTCTTCAGCAATGGCTTCAGCCAGTTCTTCCGTATTGCCGTACATGGTACCATAAGCAATCACCACACCTTCTTCGCCTTCGTAACGGCTCAGCTTGTCATACATTTCCACTACCTGAGGAATCTTTTCTTCCCACACCGGTCCGTGAGTCGGACAGATGGTCTGGATGTCCAGTCCACTGCATTTCTGCAAAGCCTTCTGTACCGGATTGCCGAACTTGCCCACGATATTTGCATAGTAACGGCGCATTTCGTTCCAGTAGATATCCGTATTGATATTGCGGTCGATGCAGCCACCATTCAGCGCACCGAAGCAACCGAAGGCATCACCCGAGAACAGGATTTTCTCTGTTTCATCGTATGTCACCATCGTTTCCGGCCAGTGAACCATCGGAACCAGATAGAAGCGCAGATTGTGATGGCCCAGTTTCAGGAAGTCTCCGTCGCCGACTACATAACGTTCGCCCGTCACACCATAGTAACCTTCCACCATGTCGAAAGTCTTCTTGTTACCCACCAGTACGATTTCCGGATAATATTGTTTAATCAGCGCAATGGCTCCCGAATGGTCCGGTTCCATGTGATTGATGATCAGATAATCGATCTTGCGGTCACCGATCACGCTGCGAATCTTCTTCAGATACTGTTCAAAGAAAGCCACATCTACCGTGTCCACCAGCGCTACCATGTCATCATCTGCAATCAGATAAGAATTGTATGATACGCCGTACGGCAACGGCCACAGATTTTCGAACAACGCTTTTGTGCGGTCGTTCACACCTACATAATGTACTTTACCTTTAATTTCCATCTTTCTGTTTCTTTTATATATTGTTGTTGTTAACTAACTGTTTTTATGCCCGTCCGCTTTCCGGTATGCCTTTCCCTGCCAGGCATCACGTTCCTTCATGCGCTTCTTGACACGGTCGGTGAACTCATGGTTCTTCAGTCCCCAGTCAGGCGCAATCAGCAATTCCCTGGGCGACTGCGAAACGAAACGCTCCAGAATCAGATCCGGCCGGAGATGCTCTACATAATCGATAACCAGATCAATGTATTCATCAGCCGAAAACAGGTGAAATTCCTCCGGATGCAAGGCATACTCATGCGCCATGCGCGTTCCGCGAATGAGCTGAAGCTGGTGCATCTTCAGCGTTGTGAGCGGCAGTTCCGACAGACGTTCCGCCTGCTTTATGAGATCTTCCCGGTTCTCTCCCGGTAATCCCAGGATCACGTGTCCGCCCGTACGGATGCCCCTTGCAGCCGTTCTGCGCACCGCGTCCTCCGTACATGCAAAGGAATGCCCGCGGTTAATCCGCTCCAGAGTCCGGTCGTCCGCACTCTCGATGCCATATTCCACCAGCAGGAACGTCCTGCGGTTCACTTCCTCCAGATAATCCAGCAAGCTGTCGGGCATACAGTCGGGACGCGTCCCGATCACCAGTCCCACAACTCCTTCCACCGCCAGCGCCTCCTCATACATGCGCTTCAACAGTTCCAGTTCGCCATAAGTATTGGTATATGCCTGAAAGTAGGCCAGGTATTTCATCTGCGGATATTTGCGTGCGAAGAAACGCTTTCCCTCTTCCAGCTGCATCGTAACGCTCCGGTCGTCCCTGCAATAAGCCGGGTTGAAAGTCTGATTGTTGCAATACGTACACCCTCCAAAACCCTTCGTTCCGTCACGGTTGGGGCAGGTGAAACCGGCATTGACCGAAATCTTCTGTACCTTGAACGGGAACTCTCCGGCCAGGAAACCGGCAAAATCGTTATATCGCATGCTATTGTCCATCTTCTGTCAGATTTTCAAGCACAAAGATACGTTTTTTCATGGAATCGGCAAAAAAGTAAGTTTACTTAAAATTCCACGTATCACAATCCATGGTGGAAATATTGATCTGCCTCAACCGACCGTATATTTCAACTTAGCCGACTAAGGAAAGATCCGGCTTCGACGAAACAAAACATTGGTTTCAACGAAACGAAACAAGTGTTCTGACGAGTGGAAATAATTGTTCCACTAAGTGAAACTTTTTGTTCCACCTAGTGGAAACAAAAGTTTCAGATAGAGAAAACAAAAGTTTCACCTGGTCGAAACAGAAGTTTTGTCAGCATAAAACTCTCTTATCGTCCGCAGCCTGCGAAGGTAGCAGGCTGCCGGTTCAATCAAAACACCTGGATCTCGTCGAAACGGTAACGGGACTGCTGGCCGGGTTTCAGGTGATCTTCCGGACACATACCCGCGTCCGTAGTCGTCACTTTCACATAACGCACAGACTTACCTCCGGTAATCTGGAACGACAAATCTTCAATGAAATTGCCTTCCTTAAAGATTTCCTGCTTTGTAAATGTCCGCGAAGCCGCCTTCGTGAAATGCTGCCCGTCGGCCGAAACCTCCACCGTAATGCCAGCCGGCTTGTGAACTCCCATCGCATAATGCGTAAGACAGCCCAGAACCACCCTGCTGACAGGCGAAGCTTTTCCCAGATCCACCGTAAACGAAGCATCCTCCGGCGTGTACCATTCCGTCCATTCAAAGTCAGACTGCTTCAGGCTTCCCCGCACTCCGTTGGTCAGCAATTTATCCGACACATTGGGCGAGATCACTTCCTTACCCGTAGCCAGGTTCCAACCCATATCCAGCGTCAGTGTCTTGCCCATCTTCCCGGTTCCGTCAAATGTGGCACAGCGGATCTCTCCCCCGTGATCAACAATCAGTGGAGCCGTATAGACAGGTGACGATATATCCGGCTCCATCCCGTCTGTCGTATAACGGATCGCCACATCGGGACGTTCGCATTCCAGCGTCACCTTCACCTTTCCATTCTCTGCAACCGCCTTATGCTGAATGTTGAACATCGCTTCAGAATAGCGGATTCCTTTTGAACGAAGCAAGTAGAGATAATTGTCCAGACTCTTGACAAAGCGGTACCAGTCCTTGTGTCCCTTGGGCGACCATGCCACTTCTGCCAGCGCAGCCAGTCGCGGGAACACCTGATAAGTGACATCTTCGGCAGAATTACAGAACTCCGTCCACATAGAAGCCTGCAAGCCCATCAGCAACGATTCATAATTTTCCTTCCAGTCCGCACGGACCGGTTCATACGAATAGACATCCTTCAGCGTATTATTTCCGAAATACGTCAGCGGCTCAAACCACTGGGGTCCCTGATAACGGATCAGATACATCAGCCGGGCAGGTGTCATCACGAAGCGGTGTCCCTGGGCTGCTGCCTTCAAGGCCGCATTACCCATGCCCTGCCAGCCAAAGATGATTGCCCCGTCGGGCAAGGTGCTGTTGGTCAGTTCGTCCCATCCCATCACCTGTTTGCCTTTGCTCTGCACATACTTGCTCATGCGGCGCATGAAATAACTCTGCAATTCCTCGATATGCGTAATGCCTTCCTGCTTCATGCGGTCCGCACACCGGGGACATTTCTTCCAGTATTCTTTCCAGGCCTCATCGCCTCCCAAATGAATGTAATGCGAAGGAAACAGTTCCGCAACCTCGTCAATCACCCCTTCCAGAAAACGAAACGTTTCCTCATTTCCGGCACAGAAAATGATATTACCCGATCCCTGTCCCATACCCGGAACTACACAAATGTGCTTGTCTACCGAAGGGCAAGCCAGTTCCGGATAAGCAGCCAGTGCCGCATTCGAATGTCCCGGCATATCAATTTCCGGAATAATCTCAATGCAACGGCCGGCAGCATAACGGATAATTTCCTTCATATCCTCCTGAGTATAATAGCCTCCTATAGGCGTCGGCTCGCCCGGCTCCGGATTTCTGCGGTCCGGGAACGGACGGTCTGTCTGGTTCACTCTCCACGCTCCCACGGAAGTAAGTCGCGGATATTTCTTGATTTCCAGCCGCCATCCGTTATCAACCTGTTTCAGCGTTACGCCGCTCATTTCCTTCATGGCTTCTGCAAAATAATCTGCTACCGGATGAAGTTCATCTTTTTCCGCACAGATGGTCATTCCGTCCGCAAGCCGGAAGTATCCTTCCTGCATTGTCATCTCTACCGGAGCAGGTAAAATAGTAGCAGTCTGCGCTCCCATCCACTCACACGAAGCCACGGCCAAAGCCAGCAGCAAAGTCTTTTTCCATCGGTCTAATCTTCTCATAGGCAATTTTTGTGTCATTCATTAAGTAAAAGTCGGGATAAAAATACGCTTTTACCGGGAAAGAATCCTCATTCCCTGCCTAAAAAACTACCCCGCAGTAGTCTGTCCGTTACTACGGGGTAACGCGACAACTACTGCGGGGTAGTTCAGTGATTACCTGGGGGTGGGTTAGAAAGTTCTAATCATAATCATATTCCAGGCTGAAATCATCAACCCACATGGTTGCTCCCGGTCCCCCCGTAAAGTAATCTCCATACTTACTTGCCGAGCAGACGAGCAAAATATACTTCGGAACACGGCTCGTGGAACGATAATCCAGTTCGATTTCAAACTCACGATATCCGGACACCGTCTCTCCGCAATTCATTTCTCCATAAGCAATGATATTCGGATCATTCTTATCGAAGTACTTTGAATTCTTCGGATTTGTTCGGATCTCCACAGGTTCACTCCAGTCGCCTAATGCGATCCAGACGATACAGGTATCCGGTTTTCCCATCAAATCTGCATGGGCGTTATCTGTATAAGCAATGTTCGCTGTCGTATATTTGAAATGTCCCTTCAACTTTGTCGGACGGGCAGAAAACTCACGTCCAAATCCCAGAATACCATTGGTTCCATCCGTAGCCCGGTATTCCCCGACAAACAAGTTACCGGCAGCAAACTTACCGATTGATCCGATACCTACAAATTTTGATCCCAGTACAGCGGCCAGACTACCGGACGCAGCACCACTCCAGACATCTGTAGTCGACTTTGTAATGTTATCCTCAGCCGAAAGTGTGGTACTACCCCAGTTTCCGGTATCCCAGAATGAGTTATCACCTTCCTTCCATGGACAGATCACTTTACCGTTCTGATACCAGTCTTCAAATCCTCCATTAGGTAAAGTTGCTTCCTCTCCGGTCGTAAAACTTTGCTCTGCGCCCATTTCATCTCCTGAATAAGCACGGCAGACATACTTCGTGTTAGGCGACAAATGAGTAAGACGTGCAACAAAACTTCCTTTGTCATGTGTAACTTCCGATGAGCTGACGCGTATCCATTCTTCCGCACCTTCCTCTTTATACTCACAGCCGTTGTCCTGTCCCTCAAGTCCGAATCCATTGACCCAGGCCACTTTGGTCCATGCATCAACCGATGACACTCCCACCTTGACATCCGACAGATTCACATACAAAGTCCATTCTTCATCCACAAAGTCGCTGTATTTCACCTGAACCTTTGCGTAAGCAAAATTCTTTGTTTTTTCCCATTGAAGTTCAGGAACTCCATTCACACCATTGTAAGTTGCTCCTGAAGGTCCCAGTTTCAAATCAGTTACAGAAATCACATCCAGTCCTTTATCTTTCGGAAGGTTGACAGAAGCTTCCCGGATATCCGGATAAAAATAAGCCTGTCCGATCTGTCCTTCGACCGAAAAATTCCGCTCGATCGTCTGATTGGCTATGATGGTCCAGGGATAATCCTGATATAAAGACAAGGTAATCTGAAGCGGAGTTGTCAGATCCACTACTGTATCTGAAGGAATGGAAGCCTTTCCTCCTTCCGTAACTTCCAGACTCTGGATATGTACCTTACGGATATTTACTGTCTCATCCAATTCCACCGTTGCCGTACGGTCATCATTGGAAAGCAACGTTGTCCCCACTTGCCCTTCTACGGTCAGTCCGGTCAGATATAACTTCACTGTCGGATAGGGAAAATCATTCTCGATACATGCCGAAAGCAAAAAGACAGCCAGGCATGCCCAATATCCCAATATTCTTGAAATTCTCTTCATACTCATCAGATACAGACAGTTATACCAATATTAATGTTAAACAAATTGATCTTGAAGTTTGCACCACTGTTCGTACGCTTGCCCTCTTCTCCGTTGCTTTTCTTCTGCTTCTCCCAATTATAGGTAAAACCGGCAACACCGAAAGAAACTTCAGCTCCCACATTCGGCATGATAAAAATAGCAATACCGGGATTGATACCTACCCGAAGCTGATTGATTGTTGAATCCGTATATTTCAATGTTTCATCCTTACCCCGGGAAAAACGGGCAGATCCGGTACTATATCCCAAAGTCGTTTCATTAAACAAACCGAACAGTCCCTTCGGATCCAAACCGACATAAGAGCGATGAAAGAAATTAAACGAATAAGAGTCATCCGTATAGCGAATGTCCTTCAATGAAATATCCATATCCTCAATATTCAATGCCAGATTATCGATACCGCCTGAAATACGTGAATAACCAAACTTCAGACCCACGACCACATTATCAGCTACTGCATATCCGACAAAAGGATTCACAGACAGCGTGCGAAGATCCAGATCAATATCCTTGAGCAAGGAGAACAACAGACGGCTGTTGTCACTTTCAAAATTAAATACCGAAACCGTGACACCACCAATCCATTTGTGCTTGGGAACAAAACGGTAATTAATGATACCACGGTCATACCGCCCTACTGGCTTCGTACGGATAATGCGCGAAGAGTCAACCGGCATTTGTGCTTCCGGAATCGGAACATAAACCGTATCGTGGACAACGACCAGCTTATAACGGATCGCAGAGTCTCCCCGGACCACAGTCAGGGAATCCGCCTCCTGAGCATGAGTATGCAGACAACTCAGACACGCAAACAAAAAGAAACAACTATATAAAAATTTCATCATGTTTACAAATAAAATGCAATTCCCAAACCTATTGAGAAAATATTAATCTTAAAATTGGCAGAAGTGGACGACTGTTCTCCTGTCTCTACCTGATTGGTGACCTGCCTCTTCTTACTGAAATTAACTCCCAGTACACCGACACTGACTTCCACAGCCGTATAGTTATTAATGAAAGCCACCAGGCCGGGAGCGACTCCAAATCCCAAGTCCGTAGACTTGGAATATGTACCCGTCAGTGCCTCTCCTTCTCCGTTGGCAACCTTTGACTGACTTCCTCCAACTTCCAGCTGCGTCTCACTGAACAGAGCAAACCGTTTACTGTCTCCCAGCGGTATGTAATTCCGGAAAATCGCCATGGCCGAATAAGAATGCTTCAACTGATAAATGTTATTGATGTCAAACTGGTTTTCATCATCCAGATTCAATTGAGTTTCATCCATTCTTACCAGGGTACGTCCGTATTTAAAACGGCCTCCCAATGCCATGTTATCCTTCAATGCATACGCAAACATCGGGCTGACTTTAAAGGAATAGCCATCCGCATTTATTTTCTCTACAATCAGAAAATCGTAGTTGTTTTCCGTATGTTCCGAATACGAAACAGAACTTCCGACTATCCATTGTCCTTTAGGAACAAAGACTTTAGGCGGAAGTTTCTTTTGCGAACTTTGCGCGTGCACCCCCAAGGCGCAACACGCAAAGCATAATAGATATATTAATTTTCTCACTTACTCACTTACTAGAAGTTTATTCATAAATCAGTTCCATGTCGTCAAGCCACATTACACTAGAGCTGCTTCCCTCGAAATAATCACCAAACTGACTGGCTGCAGCTACCAAAACAATCCTATTAGGCAAAACATCTAACTTACGATAATCCAAAGGTATAGTAAATTCAATCATTTCATCACCTTCTGTACTAGTTTCCCAAATTTTTTCCCCATAAGCTACTATATTATCTGCATTCTTATCAAAATATTTCTGATTTTTAGTTCGAACAATGCATGACCATTGAGTACCATCATCATAACTTTCTCCTTCGCCAGAAGTCAATGCTATATAAATGATACCTTTATCTTGCTCCCCATTAGAAATTTTATCTCCACCTTTATCTACAACTCCAGATTCATAACGAATATATCCATGCAACGATTTTGGGCGTGAAGCAAAAGACCTTCCAAAACCTAAAATTCCATGTCCTTTAAGCCCTTGCAATTCTGTTTTCAAGTATTTACCTATAAAAATATTTCCTGCAGCAAACTGCGTTACTATTGTTTGAGATTTCAATTTTGCAGAATATTTTCCTCCATGTTTATATGTTTCATCAGGCGTAGTAACATTTCCTCCCATAGTAGAAGCACCAACATTTCCTGAATCCCAAAACATTTCTTCACCACTACCATAAACAAACATAGGTGAATCTCCAGACCATGATTCAAAGCCTGAATTAGGGAACTGAGTAGCTGTTTCTGTAGTAAACTCACAAGTAACAGTTGATGCCTGCGTTCCATCCATTGCCTGATACTCATAAGTTGTACCCGGAGTTAATCCTGTAATCTCTTTGCTAAAAGTTGATTCTGTCAAGTCCGCATCTACGGTAGTCCATGAAGAACCAGACCCCTTCACACGATACTGGAATTTCGGTGTAGAAGCCAACGTACCGGTTACCTTTCCATGAAGAGTAGCTTTGGATGTCCAAATTTCATAAGGAATTGCTTCAGTGGTTGCAACAGTAGCATTCGAAACAACAATGTTCCATGTAACCATCCGTTGCTTGCCATTCTTATCTGTTGCTGTCAAAGTAGTCGTTACCTGTCCTTCCTGTGCCGTCATCTTGGCTATCAGTTCTTCAGAGAACTGGATTTTCCAGGTTCCGCCTGTTTCCATAATCGCATTTGGAGCATGTAAAGAAATTCCGCTAGCTTCTACACTGGCATCCTTTCCTCCCAGATTCATCAGATCCATACTATTAGCCGGAACTCCAAACTCTGTAAATCTATCATTTTGCAGCAAAGCTCCCTTCAAAGGAGACGAGGTAGATACAATCAAATAATAAGTTCCCTTTGTATTTGTAGCCAGATACATCGGTTGTTCCAAATCATATTCAATATTATCTGCATCCTTACAAACGATAACCGGGCGCTGTTTTATCCCAATAGTAGTAGTTTCTTCTGATAATGGGGTTTCATCAACACTCAAAGTCAACCATGCACCACCTGTAGTCTCTTGTCCTGTGGCTGTATATTTACAAGTCATATTATATAAGGTAGCAGGCTGTGCATCTGTCAACTCTGTAGTCTGTTCATACGTGCCACCCGTCAGTTTAGTTGCCGTAAACTTACATGTCAACTTTCGGTTATCGGCAGGCAGGCTGAAATAACCTTTTGCTTCGGCATTGGCAGATGAATAAACCAGTTTACCAGTAGCAGAAGTAACAGTAACCTGACAATCTCCTTCGAAAGCCTCTTTCAAAGATTCATCCCATGTAAAAGCCAATACAGTATTGGCAATACCACATTTCACTTCAACCGGACTCTGCTGGCCTTTGGTTATTGTAAACTCTTCATTTCCTTCAAAGAAGCGTTGATCGAATGAGGCAGCCACAGAATCACCAGCAGTAACACGAACTGAATAAGTTCCGCTCATCAAAGGAATACTGGAAGGTACATTATCTGTTCCTTCATATTTCCGTACCAGACTGGTTTCATTATAAATACGGACTTTGCAAGCCTGTTCCAGTTGAGTCTGCTCTTCACTGCTCAACGTACGGGATGCTACAGTTATCTTGTCAGACATACCAACAGATAACTGTAACGTTCCTTGTTCTCCGGCAATATCTCTGTCCTCTTTACAAGCTCCAAGATAGAGCAAGGACATACATATAATTACTATTCTATATACCTTATTCATAATACTCATTTATTCTGGAACATTGATAACTAATGATTTGCTTTCCGTTTTTCCCTGATTATCTGTTACTGTAATTTTAAAAGTATGAGTTCCTTTAAAACCAGCCAACATTGAAGTAAATTTACTAATATTAAAATCCAAATTAGTCTGATTCAAAACGGCATCATCAATAGGAAGCCCCAATATAGGAAGCATAGCTTGAGCATCCTCATTCATTGAATCAGAATGAGCTAAATCAAACTCTCCTAATCCTTCTCCAATACCATTAAACTCCTCATTATCTGATGATATTGCAACCTTCAGATTTTGAATACCAGCAGGTGCCTCTATACCAACAATCAATGTTGTTGCCCCAGTAATTGTCTGAGTCTGATCTATATCAAAAAAAGGACTTTTTCCCAGATCCTTACCCGTAATAGAAATATCGCTTGTTATTCCTCCTTCTCCATCACCATCTCCGTCACCAGGTTCTTCGCCTCCGTCTGTCGGGAAATCATCTATGCCCGGTTCTTCTCCCGGATTAACTCCTACTGTTTCATCAGAAGAGGTCATGGAAGAGTCTATATTAATAGCAATATTTAAATTTCCTCCTACACTATTATTTCCATCATCCACCGGAGAAAGCACATACTTAATAATATTATACTGTCCTGCTTGTACATTATCCACACGCTTTACTTCCGTCACAGATTCTCCATCAATTGTTCCTTTCAATGTAATATCCATTGAACCTGCAGAAGCCGGAGCAATCAAATAAGCCTTACGGGTCTCAGAAGAAGGAATATCCAATGAATTATCTCCAATCTTAACAGTTGTTACCACATCTTCTCCCATCAGTTTACGGAGTTCCTCATCATACTCAACTGAGATCATCACATTGGCCAGTCTGCAAGTCAATGCAGAAACTTCTGTCAATTCATTTTCCTTAATTGTAAACTGCTCAGTTGAACCTGTATAGAAAGGAACATCAAAACCATTGGTAGCTGCCTCTGCAGAAGAAGCCACAACAGTATAGGTACCAACCGGTAAAGAAATAATTTCCGGCATCTCGCTGTAAGTGTATTGTTCCACCTGCTCTCCCTGACTGTTCTTGATAGTCAGCAGAAAGTTACTTACATCAACTCCTGCACGGGATTGAGGATATACTGTATCAACTTTCAAATCCACCTCCATCTTCATGGAAGCCAGACTCAACTGCCCTGTTACATCTGTTGCTCCTGTTTCCATTTTCTCACTATGGCACGCACTAAATGTAAAGAGTACGACCATCAGTGTAAAACAGATTAAAAATATATTCTTCATATTATAGGCTTTATTTTTTATTCGTAAATCAATTCTACATCGTCAATATAAAGTTGGCTTCCTACATATTCTCCATCTGACAGATTAGATCCAGGGGGAGGATTTAAATTATCAGTATTTGCTCCCCAGCAATTTTCATTTCCTGAAGATTTGAATATTATGGAAAGCATAGCAGCTTTAGCAGTAACAGTATACTCCAATTCAATTTTCTCAGAAGTATAAGCAGACACTTCACCTGTCTTTGTAATAGTCTTGTTTGCTAAAACATTTCCTGATGCATCCTTAACTTCTACCATCACTTCAAACCAGTCTACAGTATTTTTAGGCTTATATTTATACATAAACTGAATAGCAGATGGTCTTGAAGCAAAAGAATACCCATATTTAGGTTGATGGCTCGCAACATCATAAGTACCTAAATACAACTCTCCTGGAGTTACATTTTCACAAGTTCCCATCTTACCGCTGATTGCATTCGCCGTATTTCCTTTACCCCATCCAACAGTACGTATAAGAGCAGCATAAGCCCCCGTATTTTTATCATCAGTACGAATTGTTCCCGAATTGGTTGTATAACAACATCCAACATACGGTGAAGTTGGAAGTCCCAAAAAAGTTGATGGTTTCGCACCATACTGGGTTGTAGTCTGATTTAAAGTATTCCACCCTTTAGATTTCTCATCATTTTCAGTCCATGGATACCATTTATTCCAATAAACCTTATCATTTCCTGAAAGATCCGTCCCATCTTCAGCGATTTTATTTGAGAACCATTCTTCCATTCCAGCATTAGGAACTCCCAACTCTTCTTCTGTTTTAATGGTTTGTTCATTTGAGTATTCCCGCTGAAGATATACGGCACGGAATGTATATGAAGTATTAGAAGTCAGACCTTTTATTTCGAATCCATTCTGACCATCAAATGATACATTTTCACATTTTTTCCATGTATCATCAGAATCTTTATACTGAATTTCAATTGTTGAAGCTGAAACAGTTCTTGAAGAACGTGATTTAGCAGAAGCTGCTACCTGAAAATTCACATGCTTTGCCCACACATCTGCATCACCGTTCTTCAAAGACAAAGTAAGTGCAGGATCTTCTACTTTAAATGTCTTTTCAATAATCTTTGAACCGTATTCAGCTTTGAACCGAACATCGCTTTCTGTATCAATCATTGATTCCGGATAAGTTAAGGTAACGGTATGTGTAGTACCTTCACTGGAGATTGAGACATTTTCTGCATCAAACTGCTGAAAATTGCCATAGTCAAAATAGTAGAACGTCACTTTCGAAGCATCCCCCTCCAGATTCATTGTAAAGCTCATCGTATTACTTCCATAAGGTACAGATTCAGGCAATGTTACTGCGAAACCATTGTTACGGCTCGTTACGACCAAAGAAGTTTCTGTTGTCTTTCCATATACATCGGTAGCAGTCAGTGTAAAGGAGTGTTCTTCGTTTTCGTCTCCGGTACAATATAAATAAGGTACTACATTCTGAAACTCAACCGTAGCAATCTTATCGTGAGTACTTCCCAAACCTTTCATTACGAGACCAAGTTCAGTCAGTTTCTGCTGATCTTCGGCACTTAATGCCATGAGATCAACCTTTTCCGGCCATCCTTGTGCTTTCAATGCTGCGGATGAGGTAACCAATTCACAACCGGCCAAACCAGAAGGCGCATTTAGATAAGCCTGCAAAGTACCTTCTACGCTTCCACCTTCCACTACTTCCATAGCCTCACCAGAGGTAAATCCATGAGCAACTATAGTGGGAGCCGGTGCATTCAACGCAGCATCCGAAATATTAAATTCAACATTTTGTGTACTCTCCGGATCATCATTGAAGATAATATTCAAAGTGGAAGTTCCGGCATCCACATCCATGGTAAGACGATATTCATGCTTTACTTCCGCTGCCAGCGTCTTAACCTTCAAAGCCACTGAACCGGAAACGCCCGGACGAGTAACATTCAGATAAACATCCAGATTCCCGGGAGTAAAATAGGCTGCACGGGTTTCGTCAGCTGTATAATCAATTTTATTTCCACGAGAAGAAGAAACATAAGCACTGTAAGAAGTGAAATAACTCTTGAATGCATCTGTATAAGAGATACTGACTCTGGCTTTATTGATTGTACAGTCAATAGTCACATCAGTAGTTTCGCCTTCAGCAACATTGGCAGTCGTACTTCCGGCATAGCTCAATCCGTCAAAGCCCTCAGTTGTTGCATCTCCATAAGAAGCAGAAACTGTATAAGTTCCTACCGGAACGACTGTAGCCTCTGCATCGTAATCACTGAATTTATCCCATTTACTAACCAATTCTCCATTCTCCTTGGCTATGGATAAACTGAAGTCTCCGACATCTGGAATTCCATCACCCTCTGCACGTGAAGCAGCAGAAACCACTTCATTATCAGCTGCCACCCTGACAGCAAGATAACCGCCGCCTGAGGGAGTACGTTCGTCACTTCGGCATGCAGACAATCCCAATGCAACCAAAGCCAGCAACATTAAATAATTTTTGTTCATTCTTATTGTTTTCATTTATATCTCTCTAATTAATTGGTCTCAACTACCACTGTAAAATACCAATTCCACAGCATCTGAATCTGGCTGCAAAGTAACGGCTTTTTACACACCCTCACAAGGTCAATTTATTTTATTTTTGGTCTATTCTTTATCTTTACCTTTTCAAGAAAGACATAACACACCGATTTTCCCTGTTTTATGTTATTTTATAGCATTACTTTATAGCCGATATTTCAAATTGGCTAACTTTGCAAATGAAATATTTTCAAACAAAATGAGACATGGAAAAAGAATTGCCTAAAATAGATTTACCTGAACCCTGGCTGATCGGTACAGATATCAGCAAGGAACTGCTCAGCCTCTACACCAATTATCCGGTGAGACTGAAATGTGAAATCTTTGTGCTCTGCATGGACGGGGAAGTAGATGCCTCAGTGAACCTGAACCGTATTGAGGTACGTCCCAACGACATCATTACGCTTACTCCGGGAAGTATCTTCCAGATCTATCGTGTGGACGGAAATCTGAAAATCTATTTTCTGGGCTTTTCTTCCAAATACATTGAGGAAAGCAATCAGACCAGAGCAATGCTGGATTCCATTTATCTGACTTTGGGACATCCTGTCCTCTCACTGAAACCGGAGGGAGCAAGTGTTATGCAGGATTACCTGAAACTGCTGATCCGGATGTATGAGACTTTTCCCGAGAAGATGCGAACGGAAATGGCTCCCAATCTGTATGCGGATATACATAAAGGTGTATCCATATTATATAAGAATAAGAATACGGACAAGAGTCCTGTTTCAAAGAGTGAACAAATCTGCCGGAACTTCGGACAGCTGGTCATGCAACATTATAACCAGACAAGAAACGTAGCTTGGTATGCCGAGAAACTGGGTATCACGCATGCTCACCTTTGCACGACTGTGAAGCAAGTTACCGGAAAGACATGTGTGGACATCATTTCATCCATGGTAATCATGGATGCCAAATCGCAGCTGAAATCTACCAATCTGTCCATACAGGACATATCAGATTCACTGAACTTTGCAAATATGTCATTCTTTGGAAAGTATTTCAAGCGGAACGTGGGTATGAGTCCGCTGGAATATCGCAATAATGGATAAACTAAACAGACTAACAGATTAAAGTATGAAAAAAATGTATGTAACAACGGCTGGAACCTTCCTGCTGGGACTGACGCTGAACTCCTGTATCCAGGAAGAGGCTCCCAATGCAGAAGCTGACATCACGGCCTGCTCACTCTTGCCTGTGGACTGTCTGGCAAGCAATACCATTGAGGTTGGACTGCCTTACAGTGATGAGTTGAATGCCTATCCCATAGAAATAAAAGTGAAGGAAGGTACTGACCTTTCCAGCCTCGCACCGACTTTTGAACTGACTCCGGGGGCAACCATCAGCCCGGAAAGCGGAAGCATTCATGACTTCTCTTCCCCAGTGAGATATACCGTGACTTCAGAAGACAGACAATGGCACCGCACTTACAGTGTATCAGTCACGGAACAGACTTCGACCAACATACCGACGGTATATCATTTTGAAAATGTCAAGACTTCGGGCAATTACTATGTATTCTATGAACAGCAGGGAGAGCATTCACTTACCTGGGCCAGCGGAAACGGAGGATATGCTCTGGCGGTCAGCCAGGCTGCGGCTAAAGATTATCCGACTACACAGGATGATAACGGATGGAACGGAAAATGCTTGAAACTGGTTACGCGGAGTACAGGAAGCCTGGGAAGCCTTGTGGGCATGCCGATCGCAGCCGGAAACTTGTTTATCGGGCAGTTTGACCTGACAAACGCTCTGACTGCTCCGCTCAAGGCAACCAAGTTCGGAATACCTTTCTATAGCAAACCGATCCGCCTGACAGGATATTATAAGTATAAGGCGGGCGAACAGTTCTTTGCTAATGGCGCATATACGGATCAGAAAGATGTTTTTGACATCTATGCATTCTTCTTTGACAACAGCAACGGAACAAGCATGCTCGACGGAAGTTTGCCGTCCAACGGATATACTCATCCGGATATGGTAGCGGTGGCACGCATCAAAGATGCTCACGAAACAGATGAATGGACCAGCTTCAGCCTCAACTTTGATTATGATTCCTTCGGAAAAGGAGTAGATGCACAGAAACTGGCCGAAGGAAAATATAGTCTGGGCATTGTCATGGCTTCCAGCAAAGACGGGGCTTCTTTTGAAGGTGCACCGGGAAGTACGCTGCTTATTGACGAGATGGAACTGATTTTTGAATAAACAGAAGGATCACTCAAGATCCATAAAACAGAATCTGACAAGAATATGAAAAGATATTTACTTGCACTGACAGCTGCCATAATTACTGCAGGAAGCTGTCTTTATGCCCAAAAGAACGAGAATCAGACGTTGCTGAATGCAGCCCTGCACGGATGGGAATACGAAGTCCGGGCAGGTATCAGTATCGGAGGAAGTTCTCCCCTGCCTTTGCCAGCTGAAATCAGAAGTATTGATTCGTATAATCCCACGCTTGCCATCATGCTGGAGGGAAATGCGATCAAATGGTTCGGGGCAGAAAAGAAATGGGGACTGACCACCGGACTGAGACTGGAAAACAAAAACATGACGACACGGGCTACGGTGAAAAACTACGGAATGGAAATCATCGGCAGCGACGGGAACCGGTTGAAAGGAAACTGGACCGGCGGTGTACGGACCAAATTAAGAAGTTCACTGGTAACCATTCCTTTACTGGCCACCCACAAATTCGGCGAAAGATGGAGTGTCAAGCTGGGCCCTTATTTCTCGTATCTGATGGACGGGGATTTTTCCGGTGAAGTATATGAAGGCTATCTTCGGGAAGGAAACCCTACGGGACAGAAGATTGTATTCACGGACGGTGCCGTTGCAACATATGATTTCCATAATGATATGAACCATTTTCAATGGGGTGTACAGGCTGGCGCTGACTGGAAAGCATTCAAGCATCTGAAAGTATTCGCCGACCTGACATGGGGACTGAATGATATTTTCCAGAAAGATTTCCAGACAATCTCATTCGCCATGTATCCCATTTATCTGAATTTCGGATTCGGATATGCTTTCTGAGCAGAAAGATCCGACACGTAAGAATACAAAAAAGACCGCAGCCTCTCCTCAAACGGAAACGGCTGCGGTCTTTTCTTATTGTTTTATTGAGCGGCCTGCATCTTGATACCAATCTGAATGGTTTCTGTTGAACCGATGATCTGCGGCATCGCAACCAGAGCCGGCTTCAGGAATACATCAACCATTCCGGCCATCTCACCAGCCTGAGCTTTCAACATAGAAAGAATCTGTTCCACTGCTGCTTCATCTTCGAAGAGCGGTGCTACGATCTTCAGAATCGGGAGCAGAGTTTCTGTATCCAGATAAGCTTTCAGCACACCTTCTTCATCTTTTTCCAAAGTGATCAGAATTCCTTCGGAAAGCATCGGAGTAACAGCAGCCATCAGCTGTGAAAGAACATCCGTCATACCGGCACGGCTCTTACCGGAAGCTGTTGCTGCAATTTGTGCCGGATTCAGGAACAAACGGATCTTATTGGGTTCAGGCACAGTATAAGTGGCCAGATTCAAAGGTGAAGTCTTCCACTCTGTTGCATTCAGCGAATCCTTGTATTCAGCCTGAACATTTCCGTCAGAAAGGAAGGTTACCTTATTTAATACTCCACAAAGCATTTTAGGAATGGTGTTTCCTTCAATTTGAGTCATACTAATAGCCAAAGAAATCAATGACTGAATTTCATAAGGAGATCCATTAAAATCAAATGGATCTGCATCCCATTTCACATGGATTGGCTGCATCGGATCACCACTGAACAGATTTCCCGGAGGAAGCAATTGCCAGGAAGTATTGGTCCAGGCAGTTTCAACAAAAGTCACATTCAAGGCCAGATTCAAAGAAGCATCGGTAGCTGATCCCTGATATTTCAAGGTATATCCTCCCCTGTTTTCTTCTCCGGCAAAGGTTACCGTATCGTTTTTAATTGTCAGGTCTACATCAATGGTAGTACTTACTTCGCCCGGAATGACACCTGCCGTAGCCAGACCGGAAGCATTATCACTCAACGGAGAAGTTGTCTGAGCGCCTGATAAAGTCAACGTTGCCTTGGTAATGTCATTTGCATCCGGTGTAAAGACAACCTGCTTGCCCAGCATAGGAGCACCGCTATATGTAAGAGTCAGCCCGCTGGCATCCGCATAAGTTTTAGTCTGTGTGATCGGAGATACGACAGATGAATCATCATCGTTGCTGCAGGAAGTCAGCACACCTCCGGCCAAAGCAATAGAGAATAAGCCAATAAATAATGTTTTTTTCATGATGAAATAATGTTTAATAATTAATGAATAGTTATTCCTTTTCAAATCGGGTGCAAAGTAAGAGGGAAATAAATACACCTACAAGGTCTATTCTTGCGACTTTTGTTCTATTTTTCACATCATATGAAAAACAGACAAAAAATTACGGACATTTTTTGATCTTTTTTTCTTATTTTAGGAAATTATTCCAAATACACTTTTTCACGGTGCCTGTTCCCCTTCGGGCTTTTTAAAAAACGTCGAATTCTTTTCCTTCGAACGCCGAAACGTTTTATTGCATTCGTCGAAGTCTTTTTTTAAAAGCCCGAGGCGGGCAAACATCCACCGACATTTGCCCGCCTCCTTATTATATAACAGCTTCTTTCGTTCTTATTCTTCTTCCGGCAGTACCACGACTCCCAGTTTCTTGCGGCCGTCCATCTTCACAGTCAGCGGACGGTCAAAATGTACCCAGCGCAGGAACTTCGTTTCCTCCACGGCCGGCATGGAGTTCAGCAATTCCTGATTGTAAATACCTTCATTCATATAGGCATTAATGGTGAAATACCCCACTCCAAATGAAGTCAGATTCTGGAAGAAGTGAGTTCCCTGACTGGGATCTACCCGATAATTGGTCAGTCCGGCTTCCACAATGACACGGGCCGCTGAGATATGCGGCCATTTGACCGGTACCCCCAGCCACGTATCGCTGCTGCCCCACCGGCCGGGTCCTACCAGCACATAATGCTTCCCTTCATCCAGGAAACGGCGGTTCAGCTTCTCTATATCATAAGCAATCAACTGGTTATTGGAAGCCGAATAGCCTTCCGTCTTCACGTAGATCACATCGCTGATATCTTCCATAATACCATGTCCCAGGGCATTTTCACTCTTCAGCAGCAACTGATCATCAGGTATCTGGGTAAGATCTTCATCAAGTCCGGCCTTCACATCGACCATCGGACGAATCTGAAGCAGATAGAAGACACCGCTCTTGGTACGCGCATCGAAGTTAACAGCAAACTCAATCTCTACAGGACGCCTCATTTCTGCCTGTCCGTATTGCTGGGCAAGCTGAAGAATGCGTGCCAGAGGAAAGACATCATGCTGAAGGATATTGGCAAAAGTAATCAGCTTACGGCCGCCCGGATAGATTCCGTCACGGATCACCATATCATACGGATCGTAGGTGGAAGCAATATAATCGAGGGCACCGTCATTTTCGGCATCCTTTACGGTAAGCTTCAGGAGATTAAATCCGTCATCAAGCGAGAAGTTATGTCCGTTGTTCTTCAAGTCAAGCGCATAGAAACGGGTCTGCGTTTCGCGCAGGGCTATTTCCATTTCACTGGTCTGAAGCACCTTGTCCGGATGATACGGACAGACACGCAAAGTCAGTCCGCCGTCAACGATATACTTGCCGAGTCCCAGTGCCAGACTGACGGTACCTTCTTCAGCCGTTTCGTCATTGATCGGATAATAGTTGATGGAACGGGCCACTCCCGATATGGCCGGATAATAACGGTCGCCATACTGGGTTCCGACTACCTCCTGCAAAATAACGGCCATCTTTTCCTGATCGATGACGTTACTGGTGGCCTGCATGTAAGCCTTGCTGTCACGATAATAAACCGAAGCATACACACCTTTTATCGCATCACTCAGCATACGGAGCATTTCATATTTGTCTTCCAGATAAGGAATCATATAGGTGGAATAGATACCGGCAAACGGCTGGTAATGCGAATCCTCAAGAAGACTGGACGAACGGATGGCTATCGGAGCTTTCACTACATCGAAGAAAGCAAAGAAGTCTTCCACCAGACGGTCGGGAAGTTTTGCTTTCAGAAAGGCTCTCAGAATGGTATCATCATCGGCATCGCTCAAAGCCAGCTGATAAAGAAGATTCGTATCCATGAACTCATCAAAGATATCGGTACACAGTACCACGGTCTTGGGAATAACTACTGAAGCATTCTCAAACTCCGAAAATTCAGGATGACGCTTCACCATGTTGTCGATGAAAGCCAGACCACGTCCCTTTCCTCCCAGCGATCCGTCACCAATGCGTGCAAAGTGAGAATAGCGGTCGAAACGGTCGCGCTGGAACACAGCCACCACTCCCTGGTTTTTCATCTTGCGGTATTTCACGATGGCTTCGAAAATAATCTTCCGGTGAGCGTCGATATCCTGCAGACCTTCCCAACGAATCTGCTTCAGGAATTCGGCCACAGGGAAAATAGCCCGGGAATAAAGCCAGCGGGATACATGGTTGCGTATAATATGGTATTGCAGGGACTCTGCCGGAACAGAGAATATAACGTTCTGCAATTCCTTCAGATTATGAACGCGGGCTACTTCCTCCATCGTACGCGGATTGATGAAAATAAAATCGCCGAAACCGAAATTCCGCGAAACAGCATCCCGCAAATCGATATTCATTTTCTTGGAATTCTTATCGATGAAAGAAGCTTCAAGCCGGGAAGCATAGGCACGGTTGCTCTCCTCTGCCGACTGAAGAATCAGCGGCATGTAAGGATCACTCTTGCGAATCTCTCCCAACAGTTTAATGCCGGCCAGCGGATCAACGGCCCCTTCACGGGGGAAACGGGCATCGGAAATAATTCCCAGAATATTGTTCTTGAATCTTTCATAGAGATCCATTGCTTCTTCATACGAACGGGCAAGTACAATCTTGGGACGGCCACGCATTCGCAACGTCCGCTGATGTTCGTTCAGAGCTTCCGTGGCAAACTCCTGACTCTGGGTGAGGACAAACTTATAAAGATTCGGCAGGACAGAAGAATAGAAACGGATGGAATCTTCCACCAGCAGGATCATCTGAACGCCAACTTCATTGATATCATGCTCCAGATTCATCTTATCCTCGATCAGCTTGATGATGGACAAGAGCAGATCCGTATTTCCCAGCCAGCAAAATACATATTCAAATATACTCAGATCCTCATGTTCCATACGCGCCCGGATGCCGTGGGAAAAAGGAGTCAGAACAACCAGCGGAATATGCGGATATTTCTCCTTGATCTGACGTCCGATATCAAACGTATCGCTGTTGTCGGATCCGGGCATACAGATTACCAGATCAAACATTGTATTTCCCAGTTGTCTCCAGGTATCTTCTTCCGTAGAAACCTGCGTGAAACGCGGCGGATAACGCAGGCTGAGGTTCATATATTCAATAAAGATCTTTTCGTCTATCCGACCGTCATCCTCCAGCATAAATGCATCGTACGGATTGGCAACCAACAAGACATTAAAGATACGTTTCGTCATCAGATTGGCGAATTGGGTATCTTTGAAGCGGTTCAATTTTAATTTTGTGAGCATATAGCAGGATTTAAGCTTATTCTATGCAAAGAACGGAAATTCCCGTGAGTTTTGCAATACCGAAATGAGAGACTATACATTTTATCATTATTTAGCACAAAAACCGGCCGAAACATTTTGCCATGCGACGAAAAAGCATAACTTTGCAGATACAAAAGATTTCATTTTGTTAAACCTTATAACATTACGACGTATGAACATCAGTCAAATCATGGCTTCCCTGGAAGCCAAACATCCAGGTGAATCGGAATATTTGCAAGCCGTAAAGGAAGTTCTGCTCTCCATCGAGCCTGTTTACAACCAGCATCCGGAATTCGAAAAGGCAAAAATCATTGAACGCCTGGTAGAACCGGACCGTATCTTTACATTCCGTGTGACATGGGTAGACGACAAAGGTGAAGTACAAACAAATCTAGGTTATCGCGTACAATTCAACAACGCCATAGGCCCTTATAAAGGAGGTATCCGTTTCCACGCTTCCGTCAATCTTTCTATCCTGAAATTCCTCGGATTTGAACAGACTTTCAAGAATGCACTGACCACTCTGCCGATGGGCGGCGGAAAAGGCGGTTCAGACTTCTCTCCACGTGGAAAGAGCAATGCGGAAATCATGCGTTTCTGCCAGGCATTCATGCTGGAA
>ULMB01011245.1_pt1 | contig 37809 bp, 30 predicted proteins | sample 1951571 | NCBI WGS metagenome assembly ULMB01 (sample SAMEA4835542, study PRJEB28245) | human gut metagenome | biome: gut microbiome; material: fecal sample | place: Denmark | collected 2008 | reverse complement strand
CTCCAAATGTTTCGAAAGAAAAGTTTGCGAAAATTGGTAGTTTTTCGCGTTATTTGACAAAAACAAGGCAAAGATAGGGCATTCAAGGGAAAAAGGAGGGAAAACGGAGGAAAAGCGGGAGGTTGCGATTCGCTTGCGATGAGGGCCGATCTGAGGAGAATAAGGGGTGAAAAGAAGAAAAACAGGGATGCAAGGGAGGGAAAGCAGGTTGACGGGGTAGGAAAATGATGCGTTGGAGAGGAAAAACGGGGAACGCGAAGAGGAAATACTGCTGGGTTGTGGGACAAACCAAAGGAACGAAGGTACGATCGGTCGGAGCCCGCCACCATTGGGAGATCTTTTCTCCTTAATATTATATGGATAATTTTCTCCTTATTTATATATAGGGCTGGAAAGACGAAAAGAAAGGGCAGGATGGGCAAAGAAAGGGGTCAGACGGAGGGAAAAGCCCCGCCTGCTCTCTTTGGCGAGGCCCGAAACCCAACCGGCAATCCTTCGGGATGGTCTCGGGATGGCTTCGGGATGGAGAGTCCCATAAGAACAGCCGCGTTTTCTACGCCCAACTGCCTACCTGCCCATTCCATGCGAACTGGCCTCAAAAGTGGGGTAAAAAATGAAGTTAACTTCGTAGGCCGATGAATATAACTTCGTAGGCCGATGAATATAACTTCGTGGGCCTATGAAGTTAACTTCATTTTTTGGGCAACCTACAAGCATGTTTTTCCGCAGAAAAGGAAGAATCCCAACGCTTTTACTTACCTTTGCCCTCCCAAAGGTCGTTGATAGGTATTGCTGCCAACAAATTCAAGGACACTTCGCGGCCAAACAGAATAAAATAGCAAAAGCAAAATGAGAAAAAAACTATTTGTGGCATACATACTGGCATTAGCTTTGAATACCATTGCTGGGAATGTCGCTACCCAAACGTCCTCCTCTGCCAAAACCTATTGTCACTTTCGCCCGATGGCAAGCGGTTGGGAGGAGAGAATAGACGAAGCAAATGCCGAGCATGACTACACACTCTTTAGCGACGGTATGCCCAGCGAAGCCGTCGTCATCATCAACGGTCAGGAATTTCGTGGTCTGAACGCCCAAGGCGATGCGCACATCAAGTCGGCGAAACTTGAGACTGCAAACGTGAAGGTAAAAGTGGGTGGCGGCTATGTGGCCAAAGTTACCGTGGACAACGCCAACTACCAAATAGACGTAAAATTCATCCAGCTTTTCACACCCACCATAAGCGTGGACGCCGAAAGGCAATATCCTTATATTTTATACACGCCTGCCGCTTTTGTCAAGAAAACGGAGGAGAACCTGTCGCATACTACCCATCGAAGCAAAGCCGACATATTTATATTCATCGAGAAAACGTATGGCCAGTACTACATTTACGACCAAACAGCCAACTGCTACATCTATTATACGATAGCACAGAATGGCGGTAATGCAAAAACTACCACCAACAGCCATGTAAGATATACTGCCCATGCAGACGAAGCCAATACTTGGCAACTGCTTTGCCTTTCGGATGAAACGATAGCCATCATTCCGGGCTCAGTAGCAGACCCGAGCACATCTTCGCCAGCATGGAATTTCACAGGCGGCATAGAGGACGGCAGCATGCTCAACCTTTGGACAGCAAGCGACGCCAATTCTGCATGGAAGATCATCGACCCTGCAGCAGCCTCCATGCCCTGCGCGTCCCTTATGTATGCGCTGCCCGGAGCTCAATATCTCCACAAGTTGACTACTCACGAAGGCGAGACCGTGTCGAGTGTAGATTTTGGCTCAATATCAACGCTTTCGCTCAAAGAAGACCGTATCGAGACGGGCAACAAATACAAGTATGTGGCAGGCGTTGCCCCAAAAGCAGAGGGCGAATACGCCTACACGGTAAATCTCGTGGGTGCGGATGGCGAAGAAAAGCAAGCCAAGATCCGGCTGGTCGTCAGCAGCCACTTGCAGTCGGCCACCCCCATGATGGGCTGGCTCACATGGAACTGGTTTGCCCGTGCCATCAGCCACGACAAGATGGTAGAGATAGCCAAAGGCATGGAGAGATACGGATTGATAGACGCGGGATTCAACACCATTGTCCTCGACGACGCCTGGGCAAAGCAGGAAAGCGACAAAGCAAAACTCACATACGACCCCACAAAGTTTCCCGAAGGCATTAGCGGCCTGAAGACTGCCTTGAAGGCGATCAACCGCAAACTGAAGATCGGCATCTATAGTGATGCGGGCAGCATGACCTGCGAGAACTATCAGCCAGGGTCCTATGGCTTTGAGAGCCAGCATCTTGCCTTGTTCGACTCATGGGGTGTCGATATGCTCAAATACGACTATTGCAATAGCGAGGCGAGCACCAAGGTGAGCTACACGCGGATGGGCGAAGCCGTGGCTGCCCTCAACGAGACGCGCAAGGCAAAGGGCGAAGTGCCTTTCGTGTATAATATCTGCGAATGGGGAAAGACCCAGCCTTGGACGTGGGGAGCCGCCGCAGGTGGTAGCAGTTGGCGATCGACAAGTGATGCGCGCGAGGACTGGATTGGCAACCCGTCGCGTCCGGGCGTGATAGGAGGTGTGGACGAGACCCGCCGCCTCTGGATGTATGCCGGCGTGAACCACTTCAACGACCTCGACATGATGTGCATTGGCCTTCATGGCCTCGGAGGACCCAGTAACAATACGGCAGAGCATCAAACCAACGGAGGAAAGATCACAGGACTGACCGACGCGCAGGCACGCACACAGATGTCCTTGTGGAGCATGTTGGCAAGTCCTCTGGCCCTGACCTGCGACCTGCGCGAGGCCCCTAAGGGCGAGGCAAATAGCGACCAGTCCATGCCACACCCGCTCATCACCGAAGCCGACGTGCAGACGTTGACCAACCAGGAAATCCTCGCCATCAACCAAGACGCGCTGGGCCAGCAGGCCGAATACATGGAAGCCCTTTCGACAGGCACCACCGACTATTCCCCCTCGGGCTATGACGTATTTGTCAAAGACCTGACAGACAGTCGCATAGCCGTTTCGATCACCAATCGCGCTACCTCGGCAGCGAGCGTACCAGCCATTCCCCTCACGGCCATTTATCTGAAAGCCAACACCCGGTACATCTGCCGCGAAATATGGTCGCAGACCGAAGGGGAAATAGAGAACACCTTGAACGTGGGCAGCCTCAACCCTTGCGAAACAAGGGTCTATGTCTTGAGCAAGAAGGAATGAGAAAGGCCATACATTTTCAGCACTATAGCGCTCCTTGCGGGGAAATCACCCTGGCGTCCATTGGCGACGAATTGTGCCTTTGCGACTGGCGCGAGAGTCCACGCGCCGAGCGCAACAGACGCAGACTCATAAGGCACCTGGACGCTGCGCTGACCGAGGCTACGTCGGAAGTCTTGGAGAGCGCCAAGAGGCAACTTGACGAGTATTTTGCTGGCGTTCGCAAGACTTTCGACCTCAAGACCCACCCTGTCGGCACAGCGTTTCAACAGCAAGTATGGCAGGCGTTGTGCGAGATACCATACGGCGAGACGCGCACCTACCAAGACATTGCCCTCAGCCTCAACAACCCCCAAGGCGCAAGAGCCGTGGCACAAGCCATTGGCGCCAACGGCATCAGCATCATCATTCCCTGCCATCGCGTCATCGGGTCCGACCATTCCCTGACAGGCTTCGCTGGCGGACTGGATGCCAAAAGACAACTGCTTGAGACAGAACGGCGCAGCTGACTTCTCCCCGTCCCGCTCCTCGCGCCAAAAACCGACTTTCCGGCCAAGTTCACAATGTTGTGGTCCACAGACTTGTGAACTCCATCTTTTTTGCTTACCTTTGTAGCCTAATCGAATAAAGGAGAAAAGGTGATGGAAAAAGCTTTTGTATATGGTATGTCGGTTGGTGGCAGCAACTTTACGGACCGAATCGAAGAAGCCAAGCGTATCAAGCTCGACTTTGAGAATGGCGTCAACGTCATTCTGATATCTCCAAGACGCATGGGCAAGACCTCGCTTATAAAAAAGGTCATCTCAGAGGTTGACAATCCGATGATAAAGATCGTCTATATGGACATCTATGATTGCCGAAGCGAATATGATTTCTACAACCGATTTGCCGAGACCATCATGAGATCCACAGGCAACCATGCGGAGCAAGTCATTGAAAACATCAAGCGTTTCTTGGTGAGAGTATCGCCCAAGCTCTCATTTAGTCCTGAGCCTAATTCTGAGTTTTCCGTTTCACTAGGAATAACGCCCAAGAACTATTCTCCAGAAGAGATTTTGAATCTCCCCGAACGCATAGCCCAGGAGCAAGGCGTTCGCATGGTCGTATGCATTGATGAATTTCAGCAGATAGGTGAGTTCACCGACTCGCTGACGATACAAAAACGGCTGCGCGGAGCTTGGCAGCACCATCAAAATGTGTCTTATTGCTTCTTTGGCAGCAAGAAACATCTGATGGAGAATATATTCCAAAGTCGCCGTATGCCTTTCTACCAGTTTGGCGAGATGATCCATCTCAAATGCATCCCTACGGAATATTGGGTCCCCTTCATCTGTTCCCGATTCGAGAAGTATGGCAAGAAGATAAGCGAAGCGTATGCTGGCAGAATATGCCAAGTGGTGAAGAATTACTCTTCCTATGTGCAGCAACTGGCCTGGAACGTAATGGCCGAAACAGAGAAAGAAGTAAATGAGGAAAGTTTCGAGGAAGGTCTGAAAGCCCTGCTGGAACAAAGCAGCGGTCTCTTTATACAACAGACCGAGGGGCTCACCACCTATCAGCTCAACTTCATTCGCCTTTTGTGCCAAGGCATACATGCTGGATTTACCACCCAGGCGGTCTCAGAAACATACCCTCTGGGCAGCAAGTCAAATATAGACCGCATAAAGAAAAGTTTGGTGGACAAAGAGATCATCACCATAGAAAAAGAGGGCATATTCCTTGCTGATAGCGTATTTGAACTTTGGTTTAAAAGAGAAATGATGTAGCATTGTTGTTTGCCATACTCGCTGCACAGGGCGCCTTCGTTAGCAGCAAACGGTATGGAAACAAACCCTGCCGCTCCATTTTCGCACAAAATATAAAAAAGTATGTGATTCTTTTTGTATTGTTCTCGGTTTGCACTAACTTTGCAGAAGATAGGTTGCACCTCAGCAAAATATTCAAGCAAGCTTAATATTCTGCATTCGGTTTGCACTATCTTTGCATAAGACAAAAACCACGTCTATGGCATTCGAAGAGGAAATAAAGCTATATGAGAGCCTAAGGTGTAAGTATCAAGCGCTTTATGACATTCGTCTTCTGACATCTTGTGAACTCAGCCCAAACCCTGCCGAGGGTTGCTTGTCTCCATGCCTAAGGGTAAGTTACCTCCATGCTTGGTGATAACTTATCTCCGGGCCTGACGATAACTTACGATCGTGGCAGGTGGAAACTTGCGATTGCGGCAGAAAGGCCACGTTGCCACGAGATTTTAGCTTAAAAATAGTATATATGCTTGAGTATTTCATTTTTTCTTCGTAACTTAGTAGCGCAAAATGCAAAGCGAGTGGAATATGGCAAAAATAGTCAACAAATATCCCGTAGGAATACAGACATTCTCGAAGATACGCGAGAAAGGTTATCTCTATATAGACAAGACACAATACATCGCAGATTTCCGGGAAAAACAGATGTCATACGTCTTTCTGAGTCGTCCAAGACGATTCGGCAAATCGCTCTTTGCCTCTACCCTTCAAGCCTATTTCGAAGGAAGAAAAGAACTTTTCGAGGGATTGGCCATTGCCGATTACGAAAAGGAATGGGTGAAGCATCCTGTGCTTCATTTCGACCTCAGCGGTGCCAAGCACATGGGTGTGGAGCAGCTGGAAAGATATTTGGCTGACATGCTTGAGGAGCAGGAGGCGCTTTGGGGATACAAGACTCATCAGGTGGACGCAAACCTTCGCCTGAAAGACCTGGTGAAGAAAGCTTACGAGCAGACGGGCGAGAAAGTAGTTGTCATCATCGATGAATACGACGCCCCTTTGCTGGACGTGGTGCATGAAAAAGAGAACCTGCAACAGCTTCGCCGCATCATGCAGAACTTCTACAGTCCTTTGAAAATGCTCGACCCATACCTGGAGTTCTGTTTCATCACGGGCATCACCAAGTTCTCGCAACTCAGCATCTTCAGCGAGCTCAACAACCTCGACAATATCAGCATGTTCGACCAGTATTCGGCCATCTGCGGTATCAGCAAGACGGAACTTACTACGCAGATGAAACCGGATGTTGAGGCATTGGGCGAAGCCCTTGGCATGACGTATGAGGAATGCCTGGCCGAGCTGACGCGATTCTATGACGGCTATCATTTCAGCGAGAAATCAGAAGATGTCTTCAATCCGTTCAGCCTGGTGAAGGCGCTGAATGCACGCAAGATTGCTCCTTACTGGTTTGGCTCGGGTACGCCAACTTATCTTATCAAGACGTTGCAGAAATATCATGTCAACGTGATGGATATTGAGAAGAAGTCATGTGACGTGGATGACTTTGATGTTTCGCCCGAAATGATGACTTCAGCACTCCCGCTGCTCTATCAGAGCGGCTACCTCACCATCAAAAAGTACAACCCGATGCTGCATCGTTATACGTTGGAGTATCCTAACCGGGAGGTGAAGATAGGCATGCTCAAAAGTCTTGCGCCCAACTATCTTTCGCCTATATCTCTGGACAACAACAGTCTGGTGGGTGATTTCCTGGAATAGCTTTATGATGCAGATGTTGAGGGGGCGATGGTTCGCCTGAAGGCCTACCTTGCCAGCATCTCCAATCGTCTGAGCAACAAGAGCGAGCGCGATTTCCAGACCGTGTTCTATCTCGTCTTCAACCTGATGGGCGCCCACATGCGCGTCGAGGAGGATAGTGCGGTAGGCAGGGCCGACGCCGTGGTGTATATGCCCGATGCCGTTTTTGTTTTTGAGCTCAAGTATGATGGCTCTGCAGAGGAAGCGATCCGGCAGATAGACGAAAAGGGCTATTTGATTCCCTATTCCGCCGATGGCAAGCGCCTGTTCAAGATAGGTGTAAACTACGATAGTACCCAGCGCACGATCAGCGACTGGATAATCCGAGAAGACTAAGAGCTCGGAAAGAGTTAGCCGCAAAGACAGGCTCCCTCCTCCCCTTTCCCCTCCCCTGCCGCATACGAAAACAAAAACGTTAAACGTTAGTTTGTTAGTATGTGACCAGGGAGACGGGGCACTCACCCCATACCTATCATTAACGTATCTATTATCAGTTGATTATCAGCGCTATACACTCTAAACGGTAGAAAAGTGACTATATGGATTCTGATTAGATACGAAAAGGTGAATATTTAACGCATCTAACTTCCGACCACATCAGGAATCACGAAATAAGGGTTGGAAGGGACGCTTTTAAGCGACCCCATAATGTGGTGAATGGAAGTTATAGGACGAAATCCATAAAGGGGTACGGTTGAAACGCGACTCCCTTGAACGTAGGGTGTGGTTACATGTCATACCCTTTTGTTCTAAAAAGCATTTTTGTGTAGTTTACGATGCTACGTTTAGCTGTTTTTACTTGATAAACGCAGTTTTCCATTGTTTATGCTGTATTTCGAGATAAAAAACGTTATCTTTGCGGTGTAAAATATGATACTAGTATCAAAAATGGCACCCTAATATGATATTTGAACGTAAGAAATACTTAGAAGAACTTGTTGGAGCAAGGATAAATCTCATAAAAAACTATTTTTTACAGGCAAGATTCTTGCTTTTTGATGATTTAATAAGTAGGAGTAAAAAGCAAGAAATATGAGAATAACAAAGAAAACAATTCTGGCAATAGGTCTGATAGCCAGTTCGCTCACGCTGAACTCATGCGATGACAATGATAACAATGAGGTGTCACAGCGCCCAACTGCCCTTGTAACGGTGTATCCTTCTGCGCCTGACGGCTTCTTCATGCAACTTGATGAATCAACGTCGCTTGTACCTACCAATATGAAAGCCTCACCGTTTGGAGACAAGAATGTGAGGGCTTTGGTGAACTATACAATAGAAGAACGAAGCTACGGAGGCAACCAACAGAGTGTGTATGTAAATTGGATTGACAGCATCCGTACCAAACAGCCAGTAATGACGCAAGGATCAGAAGAAAAAAATGCGAAAGCATTTGGAAATGACCCTATTGAAATTGTCCGTGATTGGGTTTCTGTTGCCGAGGACGGATATGTTACGCTCCGCATACGCACATTGTGGGGAGGAACTACCAAGCATGTCATTAATCTTGTGAGCGGTGTGAACAAAGATAATGTATATGAGTTCGACTTGCGCCACAATGCCCAAGGTGACACCAACGGAAGAATGGGGGATGCACTAATAGCATTTGACCTCAACTCACTATGGAAGGAACATCCTAAAGAACTGAAGATAAAACTCAATTGGCTGTCGTTCAGTGGCAAAAAGTCTGCCAAACTGTCGCTCAAAATGCATACGGTCACATCGGTGTACAATGCCGAAACACCGTCATTTTTGCATCGTATAGAATAAAAATCGAAAAAAAATATTTTTCCCAGGCAAGATTTTACATTGCTCTTCATTTAAGGGAATGAGAGTACTCGAAAAAACAATCGTGCCAAGGCTGTAGATGGACGCATACTCATGCCGTGGCGCATAAGTTAAACGACAAAATTATAGAATAAAATGAAATCTATGAATTTCTTTAAGTTTGCAACATTAATCGTTTGTGCCGTATTTGCAATGGCATTTGCTTCATGCTCTGACGATGATGACAACACTCCCGCCATCAAGTTCAATCCTTCAACTGTTTCAGTTGCCGTTGGCGGCACACAGAATGTAAAGGTAGCAGGTGGAGATGGTACTTACACCGCTAAATCAAGCGATGTCAAGACCGCCACCGTAACTGTTGACAAGGCTACAATTACGGTAAAAGGAGTTAAGGCTGGCAAGGCTACAGTTCTTGTTACTGACTCCAAGAAGGTGACTGGCAGTTTGAGCATTACCGTGGTTGATGGTGTTGTCGTGGACAAAGCCAAGACAAGTATTGCGGTTGGTAAGGAAGATGTAGTAAACATTAGTGGAGGTACAACACCTTATACGGCTGCAAGCAAAGATGATAAGATCGCCACTACTACCGTCAAGGACGCCAAACTTACCATAAAGGGAGTAAAGGTTGGAAGCACAACTATCACCATCACAGACAAAAACAAAAAAACTGTTACGGTAGTTGTTACAGTAACAAAATAAGAAACTCGTTGTTACGAGATAGTGCAAATGCTTTTTGCTGTATGGTAAAGGCATTTGCACTTCGCTGTTTCCAAAGCTTTTAACCCTATAAACCTCATGTTCGGCTTAACATTCAGGAAAGAAACGGAAGAGGAACGATGGTTGCGAAAGGCACTCGATGGCGACAATACTGCCACCGAGTGGATTTATCGCAGGCATGTGCGATACCTGTCTGCACTCTGCTCGCGCTACATCACAGAAGACGAAGACATTAAGGACGTGCTACAAGAATCGTTCATCAAGATATTTACTTTTCTGGATAGTTTCAAGTATCGTGGAGAGGGGGCTTTGAAAGCATGGATGGCAAAAATTACTCTCAATGAGACCCTGAAGTTTGTACGCAATAACAACCGTTTGCCCATTGATAGTATCGATGATAAAGATATGAACATTGCAGATGGCGACAGTATGGAGACTGAGGACATACCTACCGATGTACTTCATCAGCTTATACGTGAGTTGCCCGATGGATACCGAACTGTATTCAATCTCTATGTCATTGACGACAAGAGTCACAAGGAAATAGCCCAATTGCTCGGCATAAAGGAGAATACTTCAGCTTCGCAGCTGCACAAGGCCAAATCAATGCTGGCGCGGAAGATAAAATATTATAGAACCATCAATTCCATTTAACGTATGAAAAATAATTGGCAAAAAGACATACACGACCGTTTGGGCAACTATGAGAAAGATGCACCAAAAGGACTTTGGGAGGACATTCGCAAAGGAACGACTGATGAGAATGGTGGCTATATGCACGGCGGTAGACCTTTCAAAACCTACTGGCTACGGCGCACAGCGTATACTGCTGCCGCTGCAAGCGTGGCTTTGTTGATAGGATATTCAATATATTCTGAATACACAAACGATGGGCAAACGCCAGCAGAAATGACAAATCTACAAATAGCACATACACCAGCAGAGCCATCCCCTAAAGGCAATATCGTTGCTGACGATGGCAATAATCCTATTGCCTGCAACTCACCTATGCCACGCATCAATACGACCATAGTACACAAATCTGTTGGTGACATTGATACATTGTCATCTTATGCTAATGATGAGAAATCTTTGGAAACAGCGTCTGACAACCATGAGGGGGATGATGCCAACAGTTCAAAAGAAACGAACACAACTGCCGACAAAGAAAATTTGCCGAAACGTGAGAATGAGAGCAAGAAAGCAAACAATTATCATCACAACAGCAATTACGGCAGTCTTGTGGCTTACAACTCTGACGCAAGGCGCCACGCCTCTTCGTCCACATCGCCACGTTGGACTGTAAGTACAAGTGCAATGGGATCGATGGGGTCATCAAGAACCATAACATCTATTGGCGACCCTGTTGTTGCAACTGGTCCTGATGATTCTGACTGGGAGGACAGCCCTATGCTCGGCATCAACATATTCAATCAGGGAAAGAAAGTGAAGACAGAATACAAGCACCGCTTGCCTGTACGCATTGGTGTGAAAGTGGCATACACATTTAACGAGCATTGGAGCATCGAAAGCGGACTTACATACACTCGCCTCTCCTCCGACATGAAAGACGGAACAAAAGAGAACTACTTTACGGGCGAGCAAAGGCTGAACTATGTAGGAATTCCTGTCAACATGAAATATAATGCATGGTCATACAAAAGGTTCAGTCTATATGGCTCGGCAGGTGTACTTGCAGAAAAATGCGTATCGGGAAATGTCACGAAAGAATATGTCATCAATAATGCGACAAAGAAGAAAGAGACTGTCAACATTGACAGCAAGCCTTTGCAAATGTCTGTAAATGCGGCTTTCGGCGTGCAGTTTGACGTGCTTGACAATGTCGGTATTTATGCAGAGCCGGGCGTAAGCTATTATTTAGACGACCATTCTTCGCTCCAAACTATCTACAAGGAGAAACCGCTGAACTTCAATCTCAATGTAGGTGTAAGATACACTATAGGTAAGTAACAATTAAGAAATATAAAATCATAAAGAATATGAATACAATAAAAACTTTGGCGTTAGCGACCATCATCATTGGTATGGCATCATGCGCCAGCACCCAAAGATCTCAAATGGAAGGTGCATTCGGAAAGAGTACAAAACTTACGACAGAAGAAGATTCTCTCTTCAAGGCTGTTGTCCTGTCGCACAGCAACTTGCAGCTGAAACCCCACAAGGTTTCTCGCCAAGTTGTGGCTGGAACAAACTATCGTTATGAATGCGTGGATAACAACAAAAAAAAGGTTGAGGTTGTCGCCTATGAGCCACTTCCAGGACAGGACGATGCCCGCATATTGAGCATTGGCGGAAAGGAATATACGGAATAGACGACTAACTCGACAAGTGTTATCCCTGATGATTCCTAATGATATATGCTTAGCGGGCCTGTTAGCGTCGTTCTTCTGCCTATTTATAAGTGTCAAAATCAAAGGATACTGAAAATCAAGGCTTTATGTTTGGTTGATCATAGTAAGTTATGGTTAATTATAAGGCTCTAAATACAATCAGAGTTTTAACGTTTAACGTTTTCGAAAACGGGTACGCCTGCTGCGGAAGCCTCCATGGGAGTCTTAAACCGCGTCAGTATTTAGATAGCTCTTCGCAGACATTTTTCCCCAGTCCCACGGAAGGTTTGCATAGACTTTCTGTGTCAGATATACCATCCTATTGGTCTGTTTTCGGTCGGAATATCTTCAAACGGTCGGATTTTCGGTCGGATTATGATTAAACCGACCGATTGTAGTCTTTCAGTATTCAACGCCTCCAGTCTCCTTGAAAACAGATTTCGATCTTTAGAGAAAGACACATCTTTGTCAAGAAACACAAAAAAAGAACGAATTGTTTTTCCATTTGAGAAAAAAAGCATATCTTTGCAGTTGGACTATAACTTCTTGAGAAATGCCATTAAAGGACACGTCCTTATGAATGCATTCGTGAAGCCCACGCCGCGCAAAGTGTGGTAAGTCGCAAGACACCCATGCGAAGCGGGCTTGGGAGGGAAATAGTCCAAGACATATTGAAGGCGTTTACTCGACGCTGTGTTTGAGACACACTGAAATCTTGCAACCCTCAGTATCTAAGTCTCGAATATAGTCAACGGTAGATGTCCCGGGTGTGATTATATCACCCCTGTGGAGACCTTGTAAGCATAGATTGCGCCCGACTTGGGCCCAATCACATGTATTATATAGGTCTCTTTGGGGTAGCGATATTCATATCGGCGTGGGCTCTGACGTTGTCTGTTCGACTTAGATAGGCAATGCAAGAGCCTCAGTGTGTGGAATGGACAACACGACGATTCCACGCTTTTTTGTGTCAACATCTAACTGATTTCTGTCTAGAATAAAGTTAGCACCGATATGAAAATCGATGAATGGACATCAGAAGATGTTCGCACCCAAGGAGGTGGTGAATCTCCTCCCTGCGCTGGACTTGCCTCCAACGCCCTCCCCGAAGCTCAAAGCATTGTTTCTGCAGAGAGTTCACAAACAGGGGTGTCCACTAGAAATGCACGATCCGAAATAATGTTTCAACCACAAAAACAAAGGGAAATTCCACATTGGTATGTCTTACGCTGTACATACGGCAGAGAGAAGAAAGCTTACAACTACATGGTATCACAAGGCATTACGGCATTCTACCCTACCATAGAAGTAGTGAAATTGATAAATGGTAAACGCAAAAAAAGTTACCGAATCCCGCTTGCCCAATATCTTTTTCGCCTTCGGTACTGAAAATCAGATCAAAGCTTTTGTTTATGACAACGCAAACCTTCCATACCTTCGCTTTTATTACAACCACAAACGCGTAGGCGGTAGGATTGAAAAGAGCCCGATGATAATTCCCAACTATCAGATGGAAAGTCTAAAAATAATTTGTTCAGCAGACACGAGCAATACCATTTTGTCGCCAGTCAAAGTGGAAAAGTTTGAGAAAGGACAGCTGGTAAGGGTGGTTGAAGGAGAATTCACGGGAGTAATAGGACGGGTTGCAAGATGGCAAGGTCAACAGAGGGTTGGTGTCGTGGTAGGAGATTTGACGACAGCAATGACAGCATATGTGCCTAGTGCATTTTGTCAAAAAATAGACAACAAACAAAATTATGGATATAGACAATAAAATAAAGATCTCGCAAAACGAATTAATGGCGAAAGAAAGGGTTGTCGTTGAACGGATTTGCAACGATGACAAGTTTGCCTATTATTTCTTTCATGACAAATGTCGTCCGTTACTTGGCAAAATACTATGGACAATATTTGGTAATAATTCCGATTACGACGAACTTGTAAACGAATTATACCTATTACTGAGAAAGCCCAATGCTGAAGGGGACTTTTGGCACGCATTAAAAACTTTTGATTATCGAACGTCATTGTTTGATTGGATTAAGACGGTTGCCGTTAGGCATTTCTACAAATCAAGCAAACGAACTAGCGTTATTCCTACACATATTGTTGGTACCGATATTTTGGAAAGTATGATTGGCGAAATGGACAAGGCCATCTATCGCAAGTATATGTGGTTCAAATATGTTGAGCAAATGGAAGATACGCAAATCGCCATCAAGTTAGATATTGAAAAATCGGAGCTCAAAAGTTTATCGAGAAAAGCCTTTAGGCTGTTCAAAACCGTAGTTGAGCATCATTTCCCTGAGTATTATGACAGCATGTTTGCGAAAGAAGATGGGAAAGAAATAGATTTAAATGATGTCAGCAACAATCTTTCAAGCAAAGCAGACAACGAAACAAAACTTGACATTAATCAGTATTTGCAAGCAATGCCAAATGAAAGATACAGACATGTTATATACTCTTTATTTATAAAGGATATGAAACCAGAAGAGCTTGCTTTGGAAATGAACACGCCAGTGTCAAATATTTACAACCTCAAGAAGCGAGCTTTAGATCAATTACGAGATTTGGCTATTTACTTCAACGAGATAAGCAATCTGGCAAAACATATAAATTTGGTTTCTGATGATATAAAAAGAGAAATACTCATCTCTTTATTCATAGAACGGGCAAGCTACGAAGCTGTTTGCTCAAGATTGAATATAACAGAAGTCAAATTTAAAAAAATAAAGAAAGAGGCAATCAAAGAATTGAGAAACAAAATATTTAAGGCAAGATCATGAGCATTTCAAATAATATATTAGCTGCGTTTGTGGCTGGTGTTAGCACCAAGCAGGAAGACGAGCTTGTTATGAAAGAGTTTTCTGAGAATGAGGAATTTTCTGAATTGCTCGATGTCTTAGATGACGTGGACGCCATTGATGGGATGAATGAACTCAGAAATGAATTCTGCGAGAACATTGATGGTTTGGAAGAGTTCAAGGATTATAATATAAACATTAAATAAAAGCTATTATGAGTGCAGTAACTTTAACATCTGTTTTTCTCAAATCGGAAGAACAGTTAAAACAATCTTTACAAGGTCTAAAACTCCCTAAAGATTACGTTGAACTTCAGAAGGTGGTTAATAACCATATAGAATCACTCTTGATAAAAGAGAATGATTTTCGTAATTCACTTAATGCTTCAGATGCAGAGATGTTAACTCATGCATTGCGAATGGCATTGTCTTTCCAAAAATTGTCTTTGTCTGAAAGTATTGATTTCAAATCTTTGTCTGTTCTAACTGAATATAAAGTGAATGAGTCAACAAAAGACAATACAGACATCATTGAAAGTGCACTATCCTTGCTTCCTACTGTCATTTGTGCATTTATCAATCCTTGGTTAGCTGTAGTTGTTGGTGCTGGAACTGTTGGCGCAAAGAAATATTATCGTCAAAAGAATGGTCGTAAATATGTCATACAAGAAATTACGAAAGATATTTCACGTGATATTACCCAAAAGGAAATAGAAAATGTTCTTGTAGGCATAGAGTCTTTGTGCAAGGAGATTGATGAGATTATCTCTAAGATACAACGAGACAGAAAAGACTTACTCAACCAAATGCAAATAAAACAAGACGGGTTTACTTTGGAGAACATGTATCCACAATTGTTGACTTCTTTTCAATATCTTTTTATGGAGAATTTAAAGAATGAAAACAAAAATCAGTATGTGCAAAATATGCTTTTCTGTTTGCAGGGTTATGATTATGAGTTAGAACAATACACATTGCCAACATCGGGTTTCTTTACAAAAAAGATGAATCCAAACGTTTCTGAGGAAACAATGTATTTACCTGCTATAGTCAAGGATGTAAATGGTACAAAAGTCGTTGTCGCACAGGGTATAGTTTATATTCCCAAGAAATAAGAATATCTCTGAATCATGAAACAAGTAACAAAAGATACCGAATTTATTATAGGTATAGATTTTGGTCATGGGGAAACATCTGCATGCTTCTATGACCTTAAGGAAGGTAGCGAACCACAAAAGGATTTAGACATTTTACCAAGTCTTAAAGTTATAAAGTCAGCAGTCGCTATTTTAGAACAAGAAGGAACTGAAACTATAAGTGTCGGGGATGCCGCAATTCAGGACGCACCCAGTGCGAAAGATTTTCAAGTTTCTTTCAAGAAACGTCCTTCTGAAATGACTCCTGTTGAAAGAAATAGAATGCTCTTATTTATGAAAGGAGTGTATTCTCAAATTCTTGATCGGCATCCAGACTTTAAAACTCGTAACCATGTCGTATATATTGCACGTCCGTCACAAGATAAACTTTGGAAGTCAGAAGAGGAAGCATATTTGAAAATAGCAGAAGATGCAGGTATACCAGTTGCTGGAATTCAAAAGGAATCAAGAGCAGCATATTTTCGAGCAAGAACACAATCTGATTCCAAAATAGATAGCCAAGTAAAAAAAGGAGTGCTTATTGTCGATTTTGGTTCAAGCACCATTGATTTTACATATCTAAATAGCAATCTGCCCAAACCAATAGACGACGGTTATCCTTTAGGCGCTAGTGAAGTAGAGAGAACTTTATTAGAATATGCAATGGCAAATCCTTCTGATGCTTATATGGCTGATTTTGCTAAGTTATATGGTAATAACATCGAATCCAATCCATATAATCAAATTCTCTATAAGTTCCGTGAAGCCAAGGAAAAGTTCTATGGTAACAAATTACAAAAATTTAGTGTTATGCTTGACTATAGTGACCTTACTTCGTTTGAAAATGTTTCTATTTGTGGTTTTGGTGGAATTACAATTTCAAAAGAGAAAGTTAATGAAATCTTAGGAAAAGATAAGAATGATGGATATATTTGGAAGGTAAAAGAAGCCGTAAAAACTTTTAAAACAGATAAGTTAAAAGATAATAAGGTTGCTTGTGTTTATCTGACTGGCGGTGCTTCAAGAATGGATTTTGTTCGCCAGATTTTTATGGAAATATTCAATCTTGACGAGGCACATTGTCCATCTGATGACAACCCTTCTGTCATTGTGTCACAAGGTGTGGCACATTTGAGTTATGCGGATATAAAACCTAAGGAAAAAGAGGATGAGCTTAAGAAGATAGCCCAATCCGCAATTTCTAAGTATGATTGGAATGGCAACTTTACAAAAATCATAAATCAGAGTATTAAGGCCAAAATAATAGACAAGGCTTGGAGTATTATGATTAGATATAGGGATGGTGACATCGGAGAATGGATGGATTTAAAGAACGACAAGTCACCTGCTGGAGAGTATATTTGCATGGAGGGAAAATCTGATGGATTTGTAAAAGTTCGAAACATACGTTCGTTATACACAGAAATAAAAACTACATTTGATGGTTTTGTTCATTATGATTTTGCTACAGCTTGTGAGGCCTCAATAACTTCAAATATTGTAAAATCTATTATTTCAGAATTGAATACTGCATTGGCTGCATTTGAATATACAGCATCCACTTCAAACAATCTTAAGATTTCTGGTCTTTCAGCTTCAATAACATCATCTGGTGCAAAGTTGTTATCTTCTGCTTTTTGTGATAGAGACAGAATTATCTACAAAGCTGTAGATTCTTGCTATCCTATGATGATCGACTGGAATCTTTATAAAGATCGCTGGAACAAAGATAGAAAACAGCATTATGACTATTACAGAGAGCATTATTCGGAGATTCTTTCAGAGTATGATTGGAAGCAATTTTGTGAAAAGGATATAATAATATCTGGTATTGACAAGGCTAAAAAACAAACGCAAGACTATGTAAACGCTATGATAGAAGACTATGTAAGTTATGCAAAACTTGCTAAGTTCTTTAAATAAGAAATATCAATAGATTTGTATGGAGCTTGATCCATACAAATCTACTAAATATTGATAAGGTATGAAAAGTATAACTGGAGAAGCCGAATTTATAATAGGTATTGATTTTGGATCGTCAGAAACCTCCGCTGCTTTCTGTGATTTAAAATCTGACTATAAGTCTGACTATAAGAAAGACTTGGACATATTGCCAGGTGTAAAAGTTATTCCATCTGCTGTTGCCATACTTGCACAAGATGGCAAGGAAACAATATGTATAGGTGAAGCTGCCATTCAGAATGCTTCATATTCAAAGGAATTTCAGATAGGTTTTAGAAAGCGTCCTTCGGAAATGAATTTATCTGAAAGAAATAGAATGGTCGCTTTTATGCATGGTGTGTATGTAGAAATCCTTCATTGTCACCCAGACTTTGCTACACGTCCACATGTGGTTTATATGGCAGGGCATACATCAGACTTGTTTTTTGAAAAAGAGGAAAAGGAATACCTGAAAATGGCAGAATATGCAGGATTGCCGATTGCAGGAATTGTAAAAAGGCATAGTGCCGCTATTTTCCGAGCAATATTACAGCCTGATTCCCATGTGGATCAGCTCTGTAAAAATGGTTTTCTTCGTGTTGATTATGGAGCCAATACTATAGACTTTGTGTATATAAATAGCAGTTTATCAAAACCTATATACGATGGATGTCCATTAGGAGCAAGTACAATTGAGAGAATTCTTCTAAGGTACGCAATGGAAAATCCATCAGATTCTTATATGCCAAAAATTGCGATATTATATGGTAATGATGAAGAGTCTTATACTTATCAGTTCTTGCTCCATCAATTCCGTAAAGCGAAAGAGCAATATTATGGTAACAAACTTCCTTTGTTCAGCGTAATTTTTGATTACGCTCTTCTTACTTCAATGGAACAAAACGTGATTTATGGTTTTGGTGGTATTGGTTTACCAAGAGAAAAGATAAATCAAATTTTAGGTCTGAGCAATAGAGATGGCTACATTGGACAAATCAAAGAATACGTAAGATATTTTAAAGACAACATTCTTGTTGACAATAAAGTGAAATGCGTGTATATAACAGGTGGTGCTTCCCGAATGGACTTTGTTAGGTCAATATTCATGGAGGTATTCAACCTTGATGAGCATCATTGTGTATCAGATGACAATCCTTCTGTTATAATATCAAAAGGTGTTGCTGATTTGGCTTATGCTCGTTACTTTTGTCCTCAAGTATTATCAGAATTTAGATTTTTAAGTTAATATGGCAGAAATTAACTATACAAACGCAATGCAGCCTGCAGAGAATGTTCTTGCTGCATCAATGATGTCGCAGACATTAAGTTGTTGCGCAGAGAGAAAATATCTTGATTCTATATCTACAGAAAACTCACTTGTAGAAATTGTAGGATCAGATGTGTCAAGGAATCTTTTTAAGCATATATCATGGCTTAAAATTACGCAAGTTGGAAAGCCTATAAATGATACTGTATCTTCTTGTTTTGGATATATTCAGAAGATATTGCTATCCTGCGCTTTGCCTGATACGCAGTTGACTTTTCTAGTTGTAAGTGATGGTAAGACCAACGAAATATACCTTGGATTAAGGAACGATGGGAGTGATAATAAATCAATGGTTGCTCCTGTCTCTGCTTTGAATAATTTTACTAAAGTATGTTGGCCTGATCTAATTTTTGAACAATTCAATGAAGAAAACGAGTCATTGAAGAGACATTTTAACACCACATACAATAGTGTTCAAGCTATAACAGGTATTCCTACGCTTGCTGATAAAGGACAAGCATTAGGAACTGTGGAGCATTTGATAGGTGGATTACGTGGTCAGAAATACGCATATCTTGTAACTGCTACACCCACTTCTAACGATAGATTGGATTTGTTGTTAAACCAATGTAGAGAAATGGGAGGACAAATAGAGTCCATCAAGTCTATAAATATCTCTCAGTCTGTCCAAGAGGGTTCTTCTGTTGCCCATACAGAAGGACATTCTAAATTTGAAAGTTGGAGTCATTCAGAAGCTGTTTCTCATAAAGACCATAAAAAAGGGCTAGGGGCAGCTTTGCTTGGAGCTGGTGTGTATATGGCTGCTGGCCTCTTCTTTCCTCCAGCAATGGCTATACTGCCAGGATTACAAAATGCTCTTGGTGGTGCTTTGGCTTCCAATAATCCACTGGCAACTTTCCTTGGTCTGTCGGGAATATCGGGAATGAATGTACTTTCAGGATTTGTTCCACAAAAAAATAGTTCAGACGTAATAGGTGGTGGCATATCAGAGCAAATTTCTGATACAACAACCTACTCTAAAAGTATGACAGAAGGGTTAAGTAAAACACTTGTTAATAAACATGCTGAAGCAGCGGCTCAAAAACTTAATGCATATGCCAAGAGATTTGAATTAGCCAAAGCAACAGGTGCATGGAATGTGAAATGTTTGCTCTTTACAGAGTTTTCAAATCCTTCATCTTCTCTGCAACTCAAGTCAATACTGAGTGGTGAAGAATCCACTCTCGAACCTATTAGAATTCACGATGTTTCTTCTATTGTTGAGCATAAAGGCACATCGAAATCTCCACAATTGTTAGTGAAATTCAAAGATAATCCTACTAATGGTTTTGTTGGTCCTTTGTTCCACCATCCATTTGGTGATGATTTCTCTCAACTACAAACATTGCTGACTACACGTGAATTATCAGCTTTGGTTAATTTCCCATTGCATTCAGTACCAGGAATAAGTGTTGTGGATAGTGCTCCTGAATTCAGTTTGACACCACAAGACATTCCTGATGGTATAAAAACTATGGAGGTTGGATATATGCTTTATGGAGGTAGTCGTAGTGAGATCTCTGTAAAGCTTCCTCTTGACACACTATCTCGTCACGCTCTCGTCTGTGGTGTGAATGGCAGCGGTAAAACAAATACAGTATTAAGCGTTCTTGATGGTTTCATGAAAGCTAACCGTCCTTTCTTTGTTATAGAACCAGCCAAGACTGAATATGTAGATTGGGCGATTGAGTACAATAAAACTATCAAAGATTCTAAAAAGAAAATCAAGATATTCATTCCTGGTTGTGAGAGATATGCAAAGGGTGGAATAATGCCAGACATACTTCAGTTGAATCCATTCGAAGTCATAAATCTTCCAAACAGCGAGATGAGAGTTATTTCTCATATCGACCGTCTAAAGGCTACGTTTGCATCAGCATTCCCGATGCAGGATATTCTTCCTGTCATCATGGAGCATTTATTGTATAAGCTATATACCGACAAGCACCAGATGCTTGACAAGGATGATAAGGCGAACTATATGAAGAAAGGCTTCCCTACGCTTACAACGGTGAATGCTCCTTTCATTGACGAATTGATGTCTGACATAGGTTATGCAAAGGAGAACACTCAAAACATCTCGGCAGCATTGCGCACTCGTTTCCAAAGTCTGAAATATGGTTGGAAGAATGAATTACTCAACAACGAGAAACTAAGTGGCAAAACTTGGAATGATGACAAGAAAGCATGGGAGGATAGTGAAATGACATGGGATGAACTGTTTAGCTCCCCTGTTGTTGTCAACCTTTCATACGCTGGTGACGACCAAGACAAGGCCTTCATCATGTCTTTATTACTCCAGTTCCTCTATGAATATCGAATTGCAGAATCGGAAACAGGCAAGGTGGACTTCAATTCCAACAAATGCCGTCATCTCGTAGTTGTAGAAGAAGCACACCGTGTGATGGCAAACTGCTTGAATCCAGAATCGCCACAATACAAATCGGGACAAATGTTTAGCAACTTCCTTTCCGAAGTCAGAGCATACGGACAAGGAATGATGGTGGTTGACCAAGTTCCTACACGACTGATTGAAGATGCCATCAAGAACACCAATGTGAAAATCATTCATAAACTGGTGGCGTCAGACGACTCACAACGCATTGCGGAATGTATTGGTCTGACACCAGAGCAGCAAAAAGTAATAGCAAAGTTGTCTATCGGCCAAGCTGTTTTAGCAGGATTCAACAGTGCGAATGTTGGTTCAAGCGATTGTTCCGATATTTATTTGGCACAAATCAACAAGATGAAGTGAAAATGAGATAGGTATTGCAAAATACCTATCTCTATAAAAATAAAAGAAAGACTAAAAGCATGGCTGAAGAAAAGAAATTTACAGGATATGCCACTTGTTCGTTTGCCAATGGCGAATATACAGGTGAGTTAGTAGATGGCGTTCGCCAAGGTTATGGCGTATTGAAGTTCTCCAATTACGACATTTATGATGGTGATTGGGAAGCTGGCAAGATGCATGGCAAGGGAACTTATAAATTCTATGACCCAATCAAGGACAAATATGCAAGCAAGTATGAAGGAGACTTCAGCTATGGACAGCGTGAGGGGAAAGGTAAAATGACGTACGCCAATCATGATGTCTATGTTGGCTCATGGCAAAACAACCAGCGTACTGGTAATGGTATCTGTTGGTTTGGAAGTGGCGACGTGTTCCAGGGTATTTGGAAGTTCAACCAAATGGTACGTGGCGTACTCAGAAAAGCCAATGGCGAAGTTTTTGACGGAGAGATAAAAAATGGCAAATACAATGGCTATGGCAAATTGTTTTGGAGTGATTCGAAATGGTTTGAAGGCATCTTTGTTGATGGCTTGCCATACAATGGCATGCTGTTTTCTATAGATGGAAAGATTTCCGAGTACAAGGACGGAAAACAATTATAAAGAAAGACGTATGGGCAAACAAAAGGTCATCATGCTGTTGATAACATATAAATGCAATCTACGTTGCACTTATTGTTATGAACCAAAGCTAAGCAACTTCAAGATGAGTATGGAAAAAGCCAAAAGCATCATTCAAGAGCAAATTAAGGCTTTGGATGATAATTATGAGGCTATTGAAATCCAGTTTATGGGCGGCGAACCTTTACTGGAATTTCCACTTGTCAAAGAATGTGCCGAATGGCTTTGGTCAACACCTATCACTGACAAACAAATCATGTTGTTTGCTCCAACCAATGGGACTTTGCTGACAGACGACATGAAAGGTTGGTTCGTCAAGAACAAAGATAGAATCCATCTTGGATTGAGCTTTGACGGCGACATGGCTATGCAAAACGCCAATCGTTCATCATCTTTTCAGAATGTGGATTTAGATTTCTTTGTCAAGACTTGGCCAAACCAAAGTGTGAAGATGACCATTTCTCCTGAAACTATCTCGAACATGGCTGAAGGAGTAAAGTATCTGCACAGAAAAGGATTCAAATATATCTCTGCCGACTTGGCGATGGGGAAGTTTATTGGATGGACAAAAGAAAAACTTGGCATTTATCAAACAGAACTAAAGAAGTTGGTCGAGTTTTATTTAACAAATCCTCAACTGACACCATTCTCTATGTTGCGAGTAGATATTAACGCCATTATACACACGAACACAGTAAGCCACAAGACATGCAGTTGTGGTGAGGATATGGTATGCGTGGATTGGACAGGAAAGACATATGCTTGTCATTTGTTTTCCCCTGTAACAATATCAAAGGAAAAGGCAGAAAAGGCAGCTGTGACTATTGATTTCAAAAATCATTCATGTTTCAACAATGGCAAATGTGCAAAATGCGCCCTCAATACCGTTTGCACTCATTGCTATGGAATGAATTATGTTTGCTCTGAGGACATCAACACTCCTTCACCTTTCCATTGCAGCACATTCAAATTGCTATTTGCAGCAAATTGCCGTTACCAATTACAGATGGCAGAAAGAAATAGTGACAGTGTGGCTATACATCGAATAAATATGGCCGTCAATAAAATCATATAACCAAAATCTGAAACAAAAAAATGAGAAATGAATTATTGGAAGCCAACGAAAAGTTGGAACAAATTGAAGCAAATGCGTTGGAACATACAGATGAAGTTACTCCTTTAGAGAATACAAACGAGTCTGTAGAACCAACAGAGGGAGTGAATGAACCAAGTATGGAAATGAACAACTGTACATGTACAGGTGGCTGTGGATCCAACTACAGCATTAGTTCTAGCTGCGTATGTACAGGCAGTTGTGGCTCAAATTATAAAAAATAGATGGGATTGGAATCATTAGAGAAAATTGAAACTATCCCTATTAATGAGATAGTGGATGACAAGTTGGAACCATTGTCGGATAGTTCTAACGAATATGTTGAGTCGGCATCATTGGAGGACGTTGAGGCGTTGCAATCGCGTTATGAAGGTGCAGAGCTTGTTACAGATTTGGAAATGTCGGAAGGCATAGCAGACTATCTTGAAAATGTAGAGGAAATAAAGTATGAGAACTGGCAGAATCTCTCTTTGGAACAGAAGGAAGAGGTACTGAACAAGATAGAACAACAGATTGCAGCTATCGAGCATCGGCCTGCTCTTAAAGATGAGTTGGAAAATTTACCAGAAAAGACGCTCGGTTACCAAAGTGCGTCAGAACATAAGATAGCTCTTAACTCACTGTACGTAGGTTCGACTGACCCTAATATACACAAGGAGGTCATCAATACAATTATTCATGAAGGGCGGCATGCTTATCAGCATTATAATGTGGATGTCAAATGCATTCATGAATCAGGGGCAGAAGTAGAAACATGGCGTGAAAATTTCTACGACTCACAATATCAGTATTATCAGAGTACTGGGCAAAGAATTATCATCCCATACAATGACGGATCTTTCCACGATGTGGATTTTCGCCTCTATTACTATCAGCCTGTAGAAATTGACGCAAGAAATTTCGCAGATGATGTAATGAAAAGATTGGAAGAAAAGGGGGCTCTGTAAATAGCTAACAGTAAATATCTTCATTGCAGAATGATTTTGGCTACAAGAATTGGAGGAGATAGAGCGTACCGAAAACGGAGGATATCCACCCAAAACGGGAATATCCGTTCACTTATCCAACTCTTTAGACGAAAGGATTTGCAAAGAGCGCATTGTAAATGTTAAACTGAAGGACATAAGTACTTGGCCAACCGAGCACCTGTTCAAAAACTGGGTTACAGAACGAACCAAAACGCTTAGGAAAGTGAGCTAAAAATGGTACAACGAACTGGACGCCCTAGTTAATAACCATACAGAATCACCCTTGGTAAAAGGGAATGATTTTCGTAATCCACGATTTAGTTTACAGATTGTCGAACTTAAAATAGATTTAATAAGAAACAGACAGATACACAAGAATGAAATGCCAAGGGGGTTACTATTCCAGGAATAAGCTCCCAACAAAAGACTTGTATTGAGGCGCAATATCCTCATTAATTAATTAACTAAGCGTTAATCGTTCAAGATATTGAGCTTTATGCTCTTATTCTCTAATTCCAAATACCGCCAATCATTCACGCACGAGGACAAACAGGCAGAAGGTTCAGGCTCTTCAGGGGGTGGACGGTATTGTGCTTGTTGTGCGTACAGGTCGCTTGGTGGTAACCTAGAATCAGACAAGTATCAGAATGGTTGCACGCCTTTTTTCAATAACCAAATAAGAATTACTATTATGAGATTAATTTATGTTTTTATTATGCTATTCTCAACTCTTTACACAAATGCACAAACGCAAGATCAATATAGAACAGCGGCAAGGAATGTTGAAGGACAGCGTGTACTTGGAGAACTTGTTCGTTCATTCATGTACGATGAGGCCTTTCCAGAAAGGCCCCAAAATGCTTATCTACAATTTTGGCGGATTAACCCACAAACGCCCAAACAACATTTTGATTCTTTAACAATAAGTGAACTTAAAACATATCATTTTGATGAAAGCATAGAAGGTAAAGATGTAACCTACAGCATGATAGTACACAGAAGAATAGTGTTAAAAGGTTTGCAGATATACCACAAAAAAAACAAAAAAGATGGCAAAGTATATAAAGAAGAGAAGTATTACGCATTAGGAACACATGAACGCTGGAACTGTAATTTTGAATTCCTTGATAAAAATGATTCATCTAAATATGATTTGCAAACAATAGGAAAACGTCACAAAAGAAAATTCAAACAAACTGAAGGACAAATGGAAATAACTAAGGCTTTTTTTGATTGGCTTCGTCAAGTTAACAAGAATTGGAAAGTTACAGAAAAAGAGTCTGAAGACATAGAAGATTTGGATAGCAAATCAGACTTAGACGATTTGTATTTGTGGATGATGCTTATGGGTGGATGATGCATACATGAGAATAACGCCCCAATGGTATCATTGTAGCGGTCGGATGGCACCAATACCAAACATCCGCTACACACGCTGTCAAAGGGTGCCCTGCAGACAGTATTACAGGGCACCCTGAGTTAGCGTGATTTTTGTTGTGTATAGATGACAAGATAGCAACACCATCTGTTCAAGAGAGGGGGCTGCAAGCACAAAACACCTAAAAATGCTGAAAACGGAGGATATCCATCCACCCAAAACGGGGATATCCGTTCACTTACCCAGCTCTTTAGGCGAAAGGAATTGCAAAACGAGTCTTTTCTCTAGAGTACCGAACCGATATCATTCCATCTACAGCATCCTTCAAGCTATTCCTCTTCGAAGTACTTTATACATGCCTCATAAACGTATTGAACAGACAACATGGTAGCGATGAGGAAACCTGGTGGTTATTTGAACTCAAAGAATCCACGGTGGCAATAGAGCTTGTGCTCGTTGTCTATGAACAATCGGCATCACAGGGCGGGCAGGCACGCCAAGCCCGCCATGTCACCGTCTTAACGTTATAACGTTTAACGTTTTTGTTTTGGCATCTATATTTTGAGTTTGATGGCATTGAGAAGCAAGTCGCGATTCCAGCCTTTGGTTACGGTTTCCTGCGCATAATAGAGCGTAGCTTCATCATTCAGTCCCTTGCTCAACAGCAGCAGATTGTACGACCACGGCAAAAGTGCTACGGAGCGTAGCACTTTCTCATCATGCCCAGCGTAACGCTCATAAAATTTCTTCATGTTCCAAAGTTGACGTGGTGAAATACCCATCTTTGGATAGCGTTCTTTCAGGTCTGCTGACAACCGTTTTACAACGCTATCGCCATACCCACTTGCAATCTTGCGCTCATGAAGCATTTGACGAAGCTTTGGTTATCTATTTTATGCAAATGTTCATAAGGCCATCTATCGTTTGGTCCAAGGACTCTTTATACAAAAGGCCCTCAATGTATTCGGCTGGAATGGACGAATACCCATATTTCGCTCCAAGTACGGCACACGCCACTGCCGCATTGGTATCAGCATCGCCTCCCGCATTCACCACAGCAAGGAGCCCCTCTACAAATGAAGTAGCATGCCAGTAAGCCCAAAGAGCCACGGACAATGTGACTAAAGTATAGCCCATGTGGTCATAATCTACCAAATCCTTGACATCGGATTCATCCCACGCTTTGTCCACATAGTCGCAGATCTCTACATCATACGACAGTGCCAAACTTCTTATTTGAAGAAATGTCGGAGGCTGCATACCATAAACCAATGCGTGTATAAGTTCGGACACTATCACGCACGAACCGACACATCTAGGATCGTAATGGGTGAGCCGACAAATCTGCTCTGCACAAGTCCTGACTTCCTTCGGAAAAAGTCCAACGACAGATGTACGCATCAAGCCACCATTAGCCGCAGATTGGTAATTGCTCATCTTCCAAATCATGTAAGAGACCTCTAACGGCTTCTCCGTATAGTCTCTCGCCATCAAGACCTTATAGGTATGCTCACCAATACCCATAGGGATGCCGTCGGCCCATTTCTTGAAGTGCTGGGCAATATTTCTAAAATTGACACCTTGGTCCTCTATGACTGCGTCAGCAATGCACAGCATCATGTCTGTATCATCAGTCCAATCGCCAATTTTCCATCGCTTCCGATGTCTGTCCTGGTATATCTGCTTATAGTGTTGTAGTCCGTGAGGGTATTTCCAAGCAATATCCTCATCTATCATGAATTCCGTTCCCAATCCGAGCGCGTCACCTATGGCTTGACCATAAAGGCAACCTCTAAATCTGTCTATCGTTCTCTGCTCCATAGCCGTATGAATCTAAATGTCGACATAGTTGATGAAAGCGAGTCCCACTGTGAAGCTTTTTTGCTTTCATTGCCTTTTTCTTATATGTAATGGAGTTGGATGGCATTGAAGCCGTTGTCGACACTTTTCCTATTTACCAATGCAAAGATACTTATAAATACTGAAACATGGCTTCTTGATCAAAAAAACTTTGAAAGAAGCGAGATTCTCGGCTTTTATTTGTACCTTCGCCCTGCGATTCAGGATTTCACGGTGTTTGCTTTCACGACACCAAGGCATGTGAATTACCGGATAGGATCATGTTCAGAGCAATCATTTGCTGCCCAGACAGGCATAGGAAAGGCCTGATGGTTGAGTTTAGGTAACAAGGATAATAAAATGAAAATAAAGAATCTATTTTTGCTGGCATCCCTGGCCATGGTGATGCCAACGACAGCGCAAACTCCTCAGGAGGATTTCAAGCGAGACATCACGCTCTCGGGTAGTAACTATGTGGCTTATCGTGGCCCGCAGAAGGAACTGACTCCTGCGCCCAAGGGATACAGGCCCTTCTATCTGAGCCACTATGGCCGTCATGGCTCCCGCTATATGATTGGCAAGGAGGCTTACGACGTGCCTTACTTTGCTCTGCTGAAGGCGAAGCAGGAGGGCAAGCTCACGGCCAAGGGCGAAGAGACACTGGCAAAGGTGAAATTGCTTCGCGAGGAGGCAAGAGGACGCGACGGCGAGCTGACTCCGCTCGGAGCACTTCAGCACCAGGGGATAACCAAGCGAATGATGGAAAGATTTCCTGAGATCTTTGCTGGCGAGACCAATATTGAGGCACGAAGTACGGTAGTGATCCGATGCATCCTCTCCATGGAGAACGGTTTGCAGCAGATGCTCCGCATGAATCCGAAGCTCCATATCTTCCATGATGCCAGCGAGCACGACATGTACTATATGAATCATGGCGACAGATATCTTGACAGCCTGAAGAACTCGGTGGGCAGAAGGGTTGTGCAGGAGGAGTTTCTCAAGAAGCACGCCTGCTACAGCCGCGTGATGCAGGAGCTTTTCAACGACCCTGCGTGGGTGAGACAGAACATCGACCAGAGTGATCTGAACAGAAAGCTATACGAGATGGCCAGTTCCATCCAGGGCACGGAGTTGAGAGGCAAGGTCTCTCTATATGATCTCTTCAACGAGGAAGAATTGTATCAGAATTGGGTTGCCGCCAACGCCTGGTGGCAGATGAGCTTCGGCTATTCTCCCTATACGGGCAATGTTCAGCCTTTCTCTCAGCGCAACCTTCTGATGGATATTATCGAGAAGGCTGACAGTTGCATCGCCCTCCAGCACCCTGGAGCCACCCTGCGATATGGTCACGACTCGATGGTCACTCCGCTCACCTGCCTTTTGGATCTGAACGGTTATGGCGAGGAGATCAAGGATCCGGAGAGAATCTCCTCTCAATGGTTTGACTACAAGATCACCCCGATGGCCACCAACCTTCAGTTTGTGTTCTATCGCAACAAAGCGAACGACATTCTGGTGAAGGTATTGCTTTGCGAGGACGAGGCTACGCTCCCCATCAAGAGCGACGTGGAGCCTTACTACCACTGGAACGACTTCAAGGCTTATTGTCTGGAGAAACTGAAGGAGTATAAGAATTAAGCGGCTTAAAAATAAGCGGCTTAAGAAATAGAAGAGAGAAGCCTTTGGCTCGTTTGCCATAAGTAGTAGTCATACTACCGACATGGGAAACGAGCCAAAGGCTTCTTTCTAAAAGACTAAAAACCAAGCACGCACCGGCGCCCCGCCCAAGAGACGAATTGTCTCCCGGCGCTTAGGCATACGAATGCATACCCGTCATGAAATAGTTGACACCGAAGTAGGTGATGACGACGGCCAGGAAGGCTGCCAAGACATAGGCATGATAGCGTCGAGGACGGTCCGCCTTGACGATCGGCGTCTGGTGGAGAGGGACTGCGTAGATCATCAGCAGGATGAGGGCCCAGGTCTCTTTGGGGTCCCATGACCAATAGGCTCCCCACGACACATTGGCCCATACGGCACCGACAAAAATGCCAATGGCCAGCAGGGCGACCGCCGGATAGAGCAGGAAGCGCGAGAGGGCCGTGAGGCGCGTCAGCAGGTCGCCGTCCTTTAGCAGCAGACAGCGCAGGGCGATCAGCGCTATAAGGGCAAAGAGGGCATAGGAGAGCATGACCACGGCCACATGGATGGACAAGAGCGGCGACTGGAGCACGGGCATCAGTTGGGTGATCTGAGGACTGCCCACGGCTATCATCGACACCAGCAGGCAGAGGGTGGAGACAAGCGTGCCCAAGACCTTGAGGATCGGCATTCTCCCGGCCATCAGGAGGGACAGAAGGAGGGTGGCCCACGACATGAACAGCATGGTCTCGAATCCGTTGCTCAAAGGGATGTGACCGCTGATGTACCAGCGAAGAGCGAGAAGCAGGGTGAGGTACAGAGCGAGGAGTGCGCAGAACAAGGTATGGAGACGGCTCAGCCACTTAGCCTCCTTGCCGCAAAAGGCGATGATGCAGAATAACAGACTCAGGGCAAGGCTGAAGAAGACCACAGTGCGCTGGGACTGCAAGGTGTTGTAGAGCACCTCGGCTTTGAGAGAGAAAGGAGAGGGCAGTACCTGGCCGGCTTTCTCCTTCTGGAAGAGTTTGATCTTGGCAATCATGGTCTTTGCGCCATCGACATCGTTGGCCAAGATCGACTTGACGAAATAGTCCATGGCGTGATTGACAAACTGAAACTCTGCCTCGGGAATGCCTCTCGGGAGTTCCGTGCTGCCTGGGGTGTACCATTTCAGCCCACCCTGAGAAGGGAGCGGAAAGAGATGAAGCATCTCACCATTGTAGAACATCGTGACGACCTGCACCTTCTCATCCACCTCGCGAAGAGACTTGCGCTGCGCATCGGAGAGCGTACTGTCCCCTACCCTGTCCTTGAGTTTATACTCATGCTGCGAGGTATAGAAATCGTTGACCGAAGCCCACTCGCCCTCTATGCCAAGCAGCTTCTGCACCTCCTGGCTTTTCACCCGAATGATCGGTTGCGCCTCCCATTCCGTATAGAATATCATCCAACTCAGGAAGATCTCATTGGCAGAGAGACCCTCCCAGGTGCTCTTGCCACACAATTTGGTGACAAACTCCGTAGCGGCAGTATTCAGCGGACAGATGCGGCCGTTGTAGAGCACAGCAACGCGCCCCATCGCATCGGCTACATCGCTGTTGACAGGCGTGACGGAAGGTTTGGCTACCGCGGAGGAGGTGGAGAGAAGGAAGAAAAACAGGACCACGGCTCCCTTGGTAGCGACGCGATAAAGCTGGCGGATCCGCGTATGGCGCGAGGCCATCGTCCATAGCAGTGCGACGAGCAGCAACAGATAGCCCATGTAGGTCACGGCAATGCCGTAGGGATCATAGGACACGAGCAGCGTCGTGCCACGGAGGTCGGCGTCGTAGGACGACTGATAGAAGCGGTAGCCAGAGACCTGGCCGATATGGTTCATGGAGACCGCTAGATGCTCCGTCTTGTCGCCTTGCTCCGCCACGATGTCGGACTGATAGTCCATGACGGCATTGGTGCCGGGATAGTAGTGAACCTTGAAATCGGAGAGGGTCAAGGAGAACGGAAGGTCGGTTGCTGCCCCATGCTGGTCCACATAGCTCGCCACACTGGCTCCTTGCTTCAGATGGATGGTGCCATCATGGGAAAAAAGATGGGTGACGAAGGCTCCCATGAGTATGAGCAACAAGGCGAGGTGGAGCAGCAGCACGGCCATGCGCTTATGCAACCGGGCTTTGACGATGTAATACACGGACAGGAGGGCAAGCAGCACCCATAGTGCCACAAACCACCCCGTGCCATAGATTTGCTCCTTGGCGAAGCCGACGCCATGGAGCTTTTCCACAATAGTGGCAATCCCCATACACACCAAGAGAAGTGTGTACAGGGAAGCCATAAAATAATTGATCAATCTATTATTCACGTTGGATTACGCTATTGTATCAAACGGACTCGATGAAGAAGACGATCTGGTCGCGCTGCGTCTTGGAGAGTGCGCGGAACTTTTTGACACATTCATAGGCATCGCTCTTGCCGCCCTCTGCGGTGCAACCATGCCACATGATAGCCTCGATGACGTTGCGTGCACGGCAGTCGTGCAAGCGCTCCGTACCCGATCCACACTTGCTGGCCAGTCCACGTCCCCAGAGAGGTGTGGTGCGACACCAGCCTGTGCGGATATCGTTCTTCATGAAAAGACGGTGCTGCACCATGTCGGTGTAGGGCCATATCTTCTGATAGGGATAGCGAGGCATGTCGGCATTGGAGAAGAGGCGGTTCGGGTCGCGAATCTCGTCGCTTCCCGTGGTCCACGACGGGCGGTGACAGTTGGCACAGCCTATCTGTGAGAAGAGAGCCTTGCCCGCCTTGAAGTCTTCGGTAGTGGTGTTGCGGGCCGCAGGCACAGCCAGTCCGCGATGCCAAATCATGAGGTTCTTATACTGCTCTTGCGTCATCTCGGCATCCAACTTCTTGCTGGTCAGATAGGTCTTGATGTCGCTTGCCAAGTCGCCCGTATGCCACTCCGGATGCTTCTTCTCCGGGTCGATACGGTTGATGTATTCCGTGAAGCCAGCCTGGACCTCAGGGTCCTGCGAGGACTTCTCGGCATAGTACTTGCCAGCGAGGTCGAGATAGTGGTAGCGGCGGTCAGGACGCGTCACGTTGGTGATGTTCCAGATGGCATTGGCGCCAGCACCGTCGAGCACAGGACCACGACTCAAGGCATAGGTGAAGCGGCGCACATACTTCGTGCCATCACCTTGCAAGGTGTTGCTGTAGTAGCTCTTCCACGTATTGGCAGCCTGATCCCACATGGCAGGATTGAGCGTGACGTAAGGCGACTCGGCCTGCCATTGCGCCGTGATGTCTTCGTCGGTAATGGCATCGAGCAAGCCCGTGCCATAGATGCCGATGGTGGACTCTAGACGGATGGCGATATTGTCGTCATACTCCGAGGCAGGAATCTCCACATCCTTGCCATTGCGCTGCACATAGACGGGGGCATAGTAGGCAGAGGCAGGGATCGTCACCTCGGGATAGGTGAGGTCGTAGCTTTCGCCATCGTCAAACTTGTTTCCCCACTCGTCCGTATAGTGCTTCCAGTCTATCCGGATCTGCGACTCGTCGATCGGAGCCTTGAAAGGCTTCACGGCCGCGGTCTGGGGCATACCAGCCACCGAGCGGATGTAGGCGTTGGTCTGCTTGTCGTAGATGACGAGGAGGTAGCCATTGCGCTCCTGCGTGGCCGAATAGGCATTTTGGCGCGCACCATGTCCGTAGCCTGGGTGGCAGTAGTTGCATCCAGGGCGCACGTACACCGGGCCCAAGCCGCGGAAGGCACCCGTGGTGTTGGTATTGAAGTCTTTCTCGAAAAGGTACTCACCCTCGTTGAAGGCCGTCACCATACCCGCGTTCTCCACAGCCAGGGAAGGTTGCTTGTAGGCGGTGGAGGAGTTGTTGGTCGTGGTGCCCAACTGACCTCCGGTGAAGTAATCTTCCGGATAGTCTATCTTGGTTCCATCGCCAATCTCCCACGAAAGGGCATCGGACGTATCGTCGGAGCAAGAGGCGATAGCCATGGCACCCAGCAGGAGGCAGAGATAATGGTTATATCTTAATTTCATGTATCTTATTTCTTGATGTTCTTGATGTTCTTGTAGAGGATCTCTGCCTGGTCGCAGAGGGCCGTATAGGTCTTGACGATGACGTTATCGACGTAGTTGGCGTTGATTACCTTGCACTGCGCCTCCACGGTCTGGTTGCCGGCATAGGTCTTGAGCGTAGCGCCCAATGCCTCCAGCGAACCGTCCAACTCTTCCAGAGCACCAATGGCCTTCTTGGCAGAGGCGTCGGTATAGTTGAGGGCAAACGGACTCTTCATGGCCTTGATGCTACTGAGGGCCGCATCCATCTTGCTCTGCACGGTCTGTGCCTGGGTCTTGAGGGTGGCGTTGCCCGCATTGAGGCAGAAGTAGATGAGCGACTTGTCGTTGGGCGTGGTGGCATCGACTGCTCCATACAGCGCACTCTTGCAGCCGGCTATGTTGTCATAGAAGTCCACGATGCTGTTGTAGGCGTATGGCGACTCGATATAGGAGTCGTCCTGACCCGACCATGGCAGACCGATCTTCGAGCCAGCCACCTCGCCGATGATATCGCGCGCACCTTCGATGATCTGGAAGGTGGCGTCGAGGTTGCTGGAATAATCGGTTGAGGGAGTGTTCTTGAACAGACCGCCGAAGTCCTTGTAACTGAGTCCCTCGCTGCTCACATTGCCATCGTCCTGCAACTTGTTGTGGGTCTTCAGATAGTTGAGAGTCTCATTGTATCGGATGCCACTCTTGGCTCCCTCCCACGTGGTCTGCAGCACACAAGTGGCCTGATAGAGGTCCTTGGCCACGGCGCACACATACTGATACTCCAGGTCGGTGAGCTGACTGATGTCGCGCGGATTGCCCTGACGGAAGAGCACATACTCAATACCGTGATAGCCCAGCAGGCCCGAGTTGAGGAGTCGGACTTTGTTCTCGATATCCGACATGATGCTCTGATCGCGCAGCACGTTGGCGAGGGCCGCTTGGTCCACAGGCCAGGTGTCGGTGTGCGGATCGATGGAGTATTCGTCGGCAGCACCAAAGAGGAAGGCCTCCGACTTCTCCCAGTGGGCACGAGCCACGCGCCATTGCTGACAAGCCACATTAAGTGCCTCCTGACTACCGGTAACCACTTCTGTCTTCACATCGTCTTCTGAAGAGCAAGAGGCCATGAAGCCACATGCTCCAATGCCCAGCATGAGGGCAAAAGAATAGTTCTTGAAATTCTTCATTTTTTATCTTTTTTGTTTGGGTATTACTTTACTTAAGGAACCATTCCTTTTACTTTAGGAACCATCCCTGATAGGCAATGCTCAAGCTGATACTTGGCTCATTGTTGAACGGCTGAACATACAAGGGACTGTCGCTGCTCAGTCCTTTGTTGTTGGGCTTCTTGAAGGCGCGATAGGCGTACTCACCCTTGATGACGATCTGCTTGATGGGGTGGTAATTGAAGCCCACGGTTGTAATATAGGGAGCGCAATGGCGGTACTGGCTCTTGTACGTGCCTGCCACCATCGAGTCGTAATGGTCGAAACGGCCGAAAAGATACAGTTTCTGTCGGTCTCTCAGTCCTTGGATCTGCGAGAAGAGATTGTAGCCCGCCTCGATACTGTAAGCCAATGCGTTGCTGCCAATATTGGTGTTGTGGAAGGGGTTGCCGTCCTGGTACTTATGGTGTGTGGAGTTGGCCTTGTTGTAGGTCGAGATGCGATCAGCATCGGAAAGGTGGGCATAGACCACGCTGCCTCGCACAATCCAGTTCCATCGGTTGAGTTGGAAATCGCCCGAAATGATCGAGAGTGCGCCTTTGACATCATCATAGGTGGCGCCAGGATCCTTGATAGAGTTGCGAAACGTATGACCATAATAGCCACTTACGCCCACACGAAGGCCCTTGACGGAGTAGTTGTCGACGCGTGCGGCCAGGGCGTAGGTGTTGGCTACCTTAAACTCGTAGGGGCTGGTAGCACCTGGGTGGACGAAGTTCTCGCCCGTGAAGCTCTCGGAGTTCAAACCAGAAAGGAACTGCATTTCGTATCGCCAGTCCTTGACACGTCCCCAGAACGAGACGCCCAGCTGATGCCAAGTGTTGGGCAGGATAGCGGCTTCGCCCTCCGGACGATAACAGGTAAAGAAGTTCAGGGGCTCGTGGTGGCCATTGGAATAGCCCACAGGCACGATGATCTCACCGGCCTTGACGTTGAACATTCCCTTCCAGAAAGCCTTGTTCAACCAAAACTGCTCGAGCGCCACCTCGCCACCTTTCTCCGTCTCGGCCTCATACTCGCCCGACTCTTCCGCTTCTACTTCCACGGCCGTCTCGTTGCCGCCGTGCTCAAACTCCACCTCGGTGCCAAACGTCCAACCGTGGCCAAAGTCATAGCCCAAGTTGAACGTGACATGGGGAAGGTCAAAGCGCCCGTGGCTATTGTCGTCCTTGTAGCGTGCGGGGGCATTGTATCTGTTGAAACTCTGACTATAGAAATTTCGGGACATCACCGCTTCGCCATAACCTCCAAGGCTCAAACGGGAGAGGGCTTTCTCTACTTTGCTCATACGGACGGTGTCGGCCACCTGCCTTGTGGCTCCCGTCACAGCATCCACAGACTGTGCCATACATACGGTTGCACTGGATGCACACACCACGATGGACATTACTTTTCTAAACATAATTTGTGGTTTATTCTTTTTTGGGTGCAAAGGTATGGGTTAGTTGACGGGAGCACAATACTCAAAAATGGTGATCTTGACACACCAACTCGCTACACGCATACTCAATTCGCATGAGTTGCGTTTTACGCATCACGAGGAGGAACCTACCGTGCTGAGCACGCGAGCAACCGTTCTTGCCCAAGGATAATCGAGCTAGAGGAGGCAAAAGAGTTTGGCCCTGAGCTGAACAGCAAAGGTGCTTAACAATGATTAACTTGACAGGCGTGCTTTCCTCGATTATTATTTGTAAATTTGCCACATATAAGCATCATACTGTTGCCAACCCATCAATACGTTTCCGCTCATGAGATACCTTGATCCAAAAGCCGACCTCACATTCAAGAAGATATTCGGTGAGCACAAGGACCTGCTCATCAGCCTGCTCAATGCCCTGTTGCCCCTGGCAGACGATGAGCAGATAGAGAGTGTGGAGTATCTGTCGCCAGAACTCGTGCCCGAAACCTACGTCGGAAAAAACAGTATTGTGGACGTGAGGTGTCGCGACGTCAAGGGCAGACAGTTTATCGTCGAGATGCAGATGCTATGGACGGAGGCGTTCAAGCAGCGCGTCCTCTTCAATGCCTCCAAAGCCTTCGTCCGACAACTTGACAAGAAGCGCAAATACGAGCTGCTGCAGCCGGTCTATTCCCTCAACCTCGTCAACGAGACGTTTATGAAGGACTATCCCGATGAGTTCATACACAACTATAGCGTGGTGCATGAGCTCCATAGCGACGAGATCATAGAAGGTCTCCACTTCACCTTCGTAGAACTGCCCAAGTTTCAGGCACACTCCCTCAAGGAGAAGAAAATGGCCGTACTGTGGCTGAGGTTCCTTACGGAGATCGACGAGCAGACAAAGCAAGCGCCACAGGAGCTTCTGGACAATCCCGAGACCCGCAAGGCGCTAAAGGCCGTGGAGGAATCGGCAATGACCAAAAACGAGCTGCTCGCCTATGAGGACTTCTGGGACAAACTCGGAGCAGAACGCCTGCTATTTGTGGACTCCAACAGAATCAACAGGGAGGAAGGAAGAGCAGAAGGAAGAGCAGAAGGACGGGCAGAAGGACGGGCCGAGGGAATTATAGAAGGCTGCGCCAAAGTGGCCAAAAACTTATTGAACCTTGGAATGGCCTTGGACGAGGTTGCCAAGGTCACAGGATTGGACATCGAAACGATTGAAAAAATGAAATGACGAGGAGTCGCCCAAGACAGATCGTGGAAAGGTGAGGATTTTCAATTATCGGTAGGAAGCAAACGGATTTCATTCGACCTCCTACCGATTTTTTTTGCTTTTACAACACCAAGCGTCAATAGTTACCGACCAGCCTCATCTCATATCCTTCGATATTATTTTATACCCAAACCAGGCTAAAACAGTTTGTCCACATCCACCGACAACCCCACCTGTAGGGCAATGCCATCAGTAAGCGGACAATTGAGGTAGTAATACTGGGGGCGATAATTGAAAAGATTGTCGAGAGCCGCCGTCACCTTGACCGCAGGTCCAAAACGCTGCACCAGCGATAGCTTCCATATCGTGTAGGCTGGGTATGAGACATTCACCATTCCCGCGCTCACGTCATAATAGTTCTTATACTCCACGTTGTCCGTACCTGAGAGGATGCGGCCATTGAGCCCGATATTCAGGCCATACGATTTGGAGAAATCGTGGTCGTAGTCGATGCGCACATTCACCGCGTGAGCACGTGCGGGGATATACTGGTTGTTGATGGAGTGGCCCTCCTTGTCTGTGGGAAGCTGCTCTTTAGTATAAGCATAAGTCAATCGCGCCGACACACCATTGCTCCAACGAGCCTGGGCCCCTACTTCGCCACCCCAAACGCGATAGTTG